>Ga0066836_10000261_pt1 | contig 23948 bp, 19 predicted proteins | sample ETNtaG_18_FD_71568 | JGI IMG/M metagenome (GOLD analysis project Ga0066836, IMG submission 71568) | Marine microbial and viral communities from oxygen minimum zone, Eastern Pacific Ocean - ETNP201302SV91 | ecosystem: Environmental > Aquatic > Marine > Oceanic | place: Pacific Ocean: Eastern... | reverse complement strand
AATCTGCTGCGCCAACTGCGTACTGCCAAGCGCTGGATGTTAAACCAGCAAACCCAAAAGCAGATCGTGCTCTAATTGATGCTGTGCGGAAAGGGTCCAAGGAAACGGTAAACATTGAACCGGTAAAACAGGCGATTGCTGCTGGTGCGGATTTGGATACGAAGATGCAGGGTGGATATACTCCTTTGCATCTTGCGGCTATTTATGATCACAAGGAAATCGCCGAAGTCCTAATTGACGAAGGTGCGGATGTGAATGCGAAGAATAAGCGGGATATGACCCCTTTGCATCAGGCGTCTCGTTCTGGTCGTAAGGAAATCGCTGAACTACTCATCGCCAAAGGTGCGGATGTGAACGCGAAGGATGAAAATAGCCTTACACCGCTAGATCAGGCCATCCAGCGCAATAAAACCGAGACTGCCAACCTCCTCCGCAAACACGGCGGTAAAAGAGGTGCAGCATATTCCATTCATATTGCGGCAAAAGGAAACATCGAAGCCGTCAAACAACACTTGGCTGCTGGTACTGATGTGAATGCGAAGTCTGATGATGGAGGGACTCCTTTGCTTTATGCGGCGGCTTACGGTCACAAGGAAATCGTCGAACTGCTGATTGCCGCAGGTGCGGATTTAAATGTGAAGAATGAGAATGGAAAAACAACTTTGCATTTTGCGGCTTTGAACGGTCGCAAGGTTATCGTCGAACTACTCATCGCCAAAGGTGCGGGTGTAAATGCGAAGGATGAAGATGGCCAAACACCGCTAGATGCTACCTTTGTATTTAACAAAACCGAAACCGCTGACCTACTTCGCAAACACGGCGGCAAGAAAGGTGAAGAATTGAAATGAAACACCTCCTACTCACAACAATCGTAGCTGTGCTTTTGGTGGGGTGTACTGCGACGCAGCACTCGGCTGATGTTAAACCCTCCAAACCTGTTGTGGTAGTGCCATCGCCGCAAGCAGAAGCTAATACAGAAGCGGATAATGCGCTGATTGATGCTGCTCAACGGGGAAGCATCGAATCCGTAAAGCAGTACTTGGACGCTGGCGCGGATATGAATGTGAAGGATGACTCAGGATGGACTCCTTTGCATTGGGCGGCTTCAAAGGTTCACAATAAAATCGCTAAACTACTAATTGAGAAAGGTGCGGATGTAAATGCGGTAAATAAAGATGGCTTAGCGCCATTAGACTATGCTGAAAATGAAACCTTCGGTGTCCTAATCGACCACGGAGCCAAGTCCGGTGCAGAATTAAAATCTGATGGCAAATGAAACACCTCCTAATCACAACAATCGCAGCCGTGGTGTTGGTGGGGTGTGTGTCTCGAGTGCAGTCGCCAGTCGAGTCAATACACAAGGCTGCTGAAATTGGAAACATTAGGGCTGTGAAACAACACTTGGCAGTTGGAGTGGATGTAAATGATATAGATGCTAATAAAATGACCGCTCTGCATTGGGCTGCCATGAAAGGGCAAAAGAAAGTTGTTGCATTGCTTATTGTCAAAGGCGCGAATTTAAATGCCAAAACAAGTAAAAACCTCACTCCTTTGAACCTTGCGGACAATAACTTTGAAAATGAAGTTGCGGAACTGCTTATTGCTAGTGGCGCATCAGAATTTGTCTACTAATCAATGAAATGAAACACCTCCTACTCACAGCAATCGCAGCCTTAGCTCACTTCGGAATTCGATTGAGCGTATAGTACGCTGCCTTATGAAGTAGCGGTTGGCCTTTGAGATCCCTTATGCCATCGGCGTGCAGTTCATGGACGTAGCCAGTCCGCAGGCCATCGATTTTCAGGTGAACCAATTTTTTGCCGGCATCAAGGGTGGCCGATTTCACGGTAAGGGGTTTTGCGTCAGTTTCTTCACCACCATATTTTGAGTGATACGGGTAGGTATAGCTACTCAGCACGTAGCTCTTAGGGTTGGTGGCGGTCTTGGGGTTGACCGGTCGGGTAAAAGTCAGCACAAACCCATTTGGATGTGCAGACATCGTCTTGATTTCAAAGGGCACCTTGCCGGCCCATTGCAGACGCTGCAGGCCGTAGCTCTTGGTGCCCAGCGAATTCCAGCCACGGTTGCTTTGGCCGATATACATCGAGCCATCCACGCCCCACTGCAGGCGCAACGCCGCGCAGTCAAGCCCGTCACGGAACCGGAAGCACGCGCCCTGATATTCGCCCTCCACTTTTTCTAGAAACACACGCGATACGAATGACATTGTGAATTCGCCGCAAAAAAGCTGGCCGGCAAAGGGGCCAAACTTGCCTTGGGTGCTGTCGGCCAGTATGTCGGTGGTGCTCATGCCCATCTTGCGGTAGGGGAACCACACTGCAGGCAATTGATAAGCGCCGATGCGTTTGGCAGCTTGGGTGACAGTCAGGTTTCTGGGCAGGTTACCATCCACCTTGAAGGTGGCTCCAGGCAATTGGGTAAATGGGAGCGAATCGGCATGGCCATGAAACGCGCCACGCTTTAAGTGAATCAGCGGGCTGGTGGGGAACCAGTTGCCCTGTTGATCGGTGGCAAACACGTCGCCGGCGAGATTAGTGCCAATGCCTGAAGGCGAACGGAAGCCGCCTGACATGGGCGTCCACGATCCATCAGGCTTCACACGGAGGCTCCAGCCGCGCCATTGGTTGTTGGGGTTTGATCCCTTGCCTATGGAGCAGTTGAGTGCCACCCACATGTTATCCGCGTGATCGATGGCCGGGCCGTAGGCGTACTCGTGGTAATTTCCGGTGACACCCCAGCCCTTTGCGTGGGTAAGGTATTCATCGGCGCGTCCGTCGTTATCGGTATCGCGAAGGCGCGTCAGTTCAGTGCGTTGTACGGTGTAGAGGTCGCCCTTATGATAGGCCAATCCCAGGGGTTCATGTAGGCCACTGGCAAATTTTGTGTACACCGGTTTGCCTCCCGATAAACCTTTGGCAATCCAGATCTCACCTTTGCGAATGGCCAAGGCCATGCGGTCCTCGGGCAAGGTGGCCATGCCGCTAATTTCAAGTTTGAGGTCCTTTGGGAAGGGGACAGAGATGAGCTTGTAGTAGTCATTCTCAGCGGCAGTTGCCCCTGCGACACCTAGCAGCGTGATTATGACTAGTTTCTTCATTGCCAGTGCCATTCTATTTCCATGGTTGCTTTTCCCGAGGAATCAAATTTTACCGGCACAATTAGTTCGGACATTTCCTCAATCCTCCGTATCTGTGAATTGGGGGCGGTGATGGAAAGCTTGGTATTGGTGCTCCACACCCCGGGTTTGTCAGAGAGAAAAACTTTGGCCGTTGCGAGCCGGACCCACAGGTTGTCCTTGGCGCCGGTAAACTCCATCTGCCGCCGCAGACCTTTGCCTATGGGCGTGAGGGTATCTGTGATTTTTGTAGTGCCCTGCGAATAGAGAAGGGTTGGTATGCCATCCTTGGACAGGCGATAGCCTCGCATTTTCAGGCCGTCCGTGGGCCACGATTGTTCCGGATTTTTTAGGAGAGCAACTGCTGGGCCTGTTTGTAGTGTCACCACACTCTCTCCCAATGGTGGGGCCAGTGGAGTGAATCGATCATCCCAGGTGCTTTCCGCATTAAGAAATTTTCCGCGCCAAAGAAGGGACCATCCCACCTGCTCAGAATTAAAGGCAGCGTGGATTCCTTGGGGAAAGCCAATGGCAATGGCGTGCGTGCCCGCGCCCTCCATGAAGGTGCGGAACACGATCGGCCGTTTGCCGGGTTTCAGTACAAAACTTCCTTTCTTTTCCAGCCCTTCAGGCAGGCGGGTTTGTTCTAGCTCGTTTAGGTACACCCATATGCTATCAATTTGCCTTGGTGTATTTCGTCCGGAAATCTTGCTGACCGCCTTGCCCTCAGGCCAGAAGGAGGGCATCCGGGTGCCGGGACGGAAACTGGCCGGGCTAATTAGATAATCGCGAAACCACTCCGGGCGCAGCCGCCCAGGCGAGTGGGCCAGATCCATCGCCTGAATGCCCAGTGATTTGCTCCCACCCAGTTGATGGCAGCTGATGCAGTTGAGCCCCTTGACCCCCATCAATTCACGCCCGTACTTGTTGCGACCCACCTGATTTTCCTCCCCATCCCGCGGCGTGGGTTTCACGTTGGCGCGAACGTCGGCGGCTGCAAAGTGCCTGTTGAGAAACGTGGCGTGGTTCTCGCCAAAATCAGGCATGCGCGTGGTCATGTAGGGGCGCACGGCTTTCTCGCCACGCAGCACCTTGTGCAGGGCTGCGTCTGTCAGCTTGGCCCCCACGCCGGTGAGTGGAGGAGGCAAACGCCCCTCATCCCCAAGGTCATTGCCGGTGGTAGCAAAGAACTTGTCGCGTGCCGGATCGGGTTTGCCCAAGCCATCGCGCACGTGACATGCGGTGCAGTTAAGCTGGCGCATGCGGCGGTGCGTTTGTTCCTGGGCTGTGAACGCGACTGGCTTGGCCCTAAGCGCGGCGGTGATGGCTTTTATCTGTTCAGTTTTCAGATAAAAGTGGGGTACCCCTTTTGGCGGCTTGGCAGAAAGGCAGCCTTGTGTGGTATCAAGCTTGGCCAGTGGCTTGGCTAAGTTTGGCAGTATGTTCGAAGCACGCGTGGAATGACAATTGGTGCATCTCATTTTTAGGAATAGGGCTTTACCTTCTTCCCGCAGCTTCAGAGCGGCTGGGCCATTAGCCAGAGCAAAGCCTTTACGTGATGGGATGTGGTCACGAAGGAAGACGGCGAGATGCGAGGCCTCTTTCTGAGTCATTGGCACGCGAGGCATTCGGCCGGCGGGGCGACTGTGCAGTGGGTTGAGTAGAAACTGGATGAGTTGCTCTTGTGTGTATTTTTGCTGCAGCTCTCCCAGAGGAAAATCCCTGCCGTTGTCCCTGGCATCGGGCGCATGGCATTGGGCGCAGCCGATGGTCTCATAAAGTTTTTTGCCTTCACTGGCCCGGCCGATTGTCACCTCCGTGTTGACCAGTGGCGGAGCAAGGGACACCAGATAATGGCGCAGGGCATCCACTGCGCGCGTCTTGTCCTTCTCGGTAAGACCGTGCAGTAAGTCGGGCATTAGAGTGCCGGGCTTGAAGCCATGCGGATCATTCAGCCAATGTCGCAGCCAACTGGCTGAAGCAGAGTTGTGAGTGGTGAAGAGCACCGGAGCCGGGCGCGTTTCAAAACGGTGACTCTGCGATTTGTCCGCAGCGTGGCAGCCGATGCAGTTTAGCTCGTTGATGAGCACCTCACCAGCGGCTACTTGTTCAGTTGGTGTTTGATGGGGAAAACGGTCGGAACCGGGAACCACCGGTTGCGCTACCGCGAGGAGCGGAAGCAGACAAACGATGAGCGCGGCAGTGCGCATTACGATTGGGCATCGCGGGCCTTACCAACGAGCTTCATCCGCGGGCCCATGTAGTGGCCGTGATCCCAAAAGGAGCGGCCACTGATGAGGTTGCTATCGATCAGGCGAAAGTAGGAGGGGTACATCGTTTCCATTGTCTCAGTGGCATCACCAATGATGATGAGAACCTTGGGTTTATTGGTATCGCTCATGTATGTGGGAGTTAAGCTGCTGCGAGACACTTTTCCAAGTACGTTCGCGCGCGGTTGATCTCAGCAGTACACGCGGTGGCATCTTTCAGGATCGGAATGCCGCGGGGGACCGGGTGCATGAAAATGCTGGTGAAGCCGGAATAGTTGATCTGCTTGAGCGCATGCACAATGGGCACAAAGTCGAGCTTTCCGCGGCCAGGCATTTGCAGCAGTTCCTGCTCCTTGGGTAGTTTCTTGGAGCAACCCATGCCGTGTTGCCAAGCGTAAAACATGGCGATACGGCTGCCTAGTGCCTTGATGATCTTGGCATGGCCATCGGCATCTACCCTGAGGCTCTCCAGGTGGTAGGGTGCTAACGCAATGCCCAGATGCTTGCTGGAGGAAAATTCAATCAGCCACTTCATGGAGTCAGGAGAGTCCATGAGGCTATTGCCATGGTTTTCAATGGCAATAGTGACATTTGCTTTCTCAGCCGCCGCAATATGCGGCTTAAGCAACTCGGCAAATTTCTTCACCTCGGCCTTGAGTTCAACCCCCTTGAGCCCTTTGCGCCCGCGTCCGCCGCATACCAGCACCTTGGCGCCAAAATTTTGCGCGACTTTCATTTCCTTCTGCAATCCAAAGGGGCCAAGGTCATAGCGGGTGATGCAGCCAAGCCTTGTTTGATGTTGCTTCAGTAGTGCGGCAAATTTTTCGTAGCCCATTTCCTCGATCTGCTCACGTTGGTTGCCGTGCACGCGCGGCCAGATATCGATGGTGCCTGCCCCCGTTTTGGAAACCTCGGGCAGGATGGTATTCAAGGGCAGTGTGCCGTACATGGAGGAGGAGAGAATATAGTTGAGACGGAATTTCGGCCGGGCAGCCAGCGTGGGAGCAGCGGCCAATGCGGTGGCGGCTCCGAGAAATTGACGACGGGTGATGTGTTCCATGGCTTGGGGAAAGAATGAGGGCTTACCAGAGTTTTTGCGAAGCCAATCGCGCGCCTTCGGCCAAATTCTGGAACTTCGCCCAGACAATGCTGGGATGAATTTCCTGCTCGGTAGCGGCAAAAGAGGCGAACCCACAGTCGCTGCCGGCCATGATGTTTTCCTTGCCAACAACATTGGAGAATCGAATCAGGCGTTGGGCGATGAGCTCGGGGTGCTCGACCAGTGGCGTGGAGTGGGAGATGACGCCGGGGATGAGGGATTTGCCTTCGGGCACCTTCACATTTTCCCACACCTGCCATTCATGCTCGTGGCGGGGATTGCCGGCCTCAAAGAGATAGGCCCCAGCATTAACCTTGAGCATGATATCGACGATATCCGCTAGGTTCATCTCGTGCACGCGCGGGCCGATGTTGATGCCATAACAGGTGTGGAAACGAATACGATCCTCTGGCAATCCCTTCAGCGCGTGGTTGAGGGCCTCCACCCGCAGCTCTGCCCATTGACGGCAATCGGTTACGCTGAGCTCAGGCTGGGATATGTAATAGGTGAGTAGCCGCGGGTCATCGATCTGCAGAATCAATCCTGCATCCACGATGGCCTGATATTCCTCGTGCATCGCCTCAGCAACAGCAAACAGGTATTCCTCATCACTCTCGTAAAATTCATTTGGCTGCTGTCCCTCCACATCAGAAGGCGACACGGCGGTCATGAATGCTTCCCCGACTCCATGGGCATTGGCGGCCGCCTTGAGGTTTGAGATGTCGCGTTGCAGAACCGTGTGCCCGTCGTATGTCACGGGTCCGGTGCAGACCAATTTCACCGGCTTGGCCACGAGCCCTTCGCGGGCCTTGCGGTGGGCGTCGTAGAATTCAGGGAAGGCAATGGTCTCGCGCGATTCCACCCACAAATCCTCGCCCTGTTTTTCGCTCGGAGAAAATCCCTTTAACCGTTCGGCAATGTAGGTTAGGAAGCTGGATTTGCTCTGCTCACCATCACACACGATATCAATCCCCACACCAACCTGCTCTTTCACTATGTCAGATACCGCATCACACACGGAGGATTCGAACAGGTCGGCATCATATTCCTCCTGCCGTTCCTTGGCGAAAAGCAGATCCAGCACATTGCGTGGCCGCGCCAGACTGCCAACATGGGTGGTAAGGATACGGTCAGTCCTACGTCTCATATCATTAATTTTCGTGCGGCTTGAGAGCGGCCGCATCATCCCCGGAGAGCCACCAACTTTCAAGCAGAAGACGCAGTGCCTTGACGCGAGTACGGGAGGGCACCTGGAGATGGAGTGGGCATCGGTCGACCAGCTATTGACAGTGATGGCACCCTTTACGTTTGGTCAGGAGACAAAAAGATTTACGCCATCAAGACCGACTTCAAAGGTCCCGCTAAAAGCCCGCGGCAAATACGCGGTCAGAACGTCCAACGCACCGGCCGTGCTCCAAAGAACCTCCTCCGTAAATACGGAGGCAAGCATGGTTACGAATTGGAAGCTGAAGGCAAATGAACCAGCCCACCTCTGCGGCAACAGTTAAAACGGCTTGAAAACTGCGCTCAACGGGGTGACAGTTCGCTAGCCATCAAACACCTCCTACTCACAACAATCGCAGCCGTGGTGCCGGTGGAGCTGTGAAAGTGATCAACAGTAAACAAAGCAAATCGGTGCTTCTAGCTGCAGCGACTTGGCTTTGTTTAACCAATGGCGTGTCCGCCGTGGAGCAACCGGGGCTAGTTCTGATTGAGAATTACTGTCTCGATTGCCACAATTTCGATTCGCAAAAAGGGGAAGTTAACCTTGAAGCCGCGCTGGGGGCCAAGCCGTTGGTCAAGAATATGGATTTGTGGAGAACGGTCATCTCTAGGGTCGAGAACGGCGATATGCCGCCCAAGAAAAAACCGCAACCTAAGCCGGAGGAGAAGGAGCGGTTGCTGAATTGGCTCGACTCGGAAATTAACCACTTTGACTACAGCCAGGTTGACAATCCTGGCTATGAACCGGTTCGTCGACTGACGCATATTGAATTCAGTAACACGCTGCGCGACCTGCTCGGTTTGGACCTGAACTTGGTTGCTGATTTCCCGATCGATCTCAGTGGAACAAGCGGGTTCGAGAACAGCGCGAACACCCTCTTTCTGCAGCCAATTTTGATGGAACGCTATCTTAGCGCGGTTGACAAGGCGGTTGAAGCGGCGGTACCGGTGGATGGCAAACCAAGCGCGGACTCGCCCGTTTTTGTTGCTTGGCCAAGCGGGAAGGTTACTGAAAGAGAGGCAGCGCGGAAAATTATCGACCGCTTTATGCTTCGTGCGTTTCGGCGGCCGCCAACTGAAGATGAGGCGAAAGAACTTCACGGGGTTTATGCCCGTTCTCGAAAGACGGGCGAAAGCTTTGAGATGGCAATCCGCCGAGCACTTGGGGCCGCCTTGGTTTCACCCGCGTTCCTGCTGAAGTCGGAAATTGCCCAGGACACAGATGAGTCGTATCAGCTCAGCGACTACGAGCTGGCCTGTCGGCTGTCATACTATCTTTGGGCGAGCATGCCCGATGACGAACTGTTCCAACTCGCTGCCGAGAAGCGCTTGGTCAAGCCAGGGGTGCTCGCCGAGCAGGTCACCCGCATGCTTGCCGATCCCAAGGCAGGAACATTGGGTAGCGTATTCGCGGCGCAGTGGCTTGGCTTTGACGCGTTGGGCGTGCGCGTGCGACTAGACCCCATTGACAATCCTTGGTGTACCGACACGCTGATGGCAGCGATGAAAAAGGAGTCGGCGATGGTGTTCACAGCGCTCGTTCGGGAGAATCGTCCGCTGAAAAACCTGATTGATTCGAAGAATACTTTTGTGAACGAGGAGTTGGCCAAGTTTTACAAATTGAAAGGCGTCAAAGGGATGGCGATGCGTCGGGTGTCGCACACGGACAAACGGCGCTACGGTCTCTTTGGCCAAGCATCGGTTTTGGCGGTGACCTCATCGCCACATCGCACGAGTCCGATTCGCCGTGGGGAGTGGATTTTGAATTCGCTACTCGGCACGCCGCCGCCGCCGCCGCCGCCTGATGTCGGTGAACTGGACGAGGAAATTGAGGAAAACCGCAAACTCTCCTTCCGCCAAAAACTTGAGATGCACAGCAAGGATCCACGCTGCAGCTCCTGCCATCGTGAGATGGATCCGCTTGGTTTTTCTTTGGAGAACTACGACTGGTTTGGTCGGTGGCGAACCAAGAGCCGCGGCCGCACGATCGATGCCAAGGGCAAACTGCCCAGTGGCACGGAATTCGAGGGGCCGGTTGGTTTGCGCGAGGTTATCCTTGCTGAGAAGTTGGACGACTTGGCTCGTCAGGTGATCCGTAAAATGCTTTCCTACGGGCTTGGCAGGCAACTCGAGTATTACGATGAGCCTGCAGTGCGTAAAATCCTAGCGACGTTCAAAAAGGACGGTTACCGGATGCAAACACTGGTGCGCGAGGTGGTGAAAAGTTACCCGTTTCAGTTCCGTAAAAACCGTGTGGAACCGGACAACGAATCGAAGGAAGTAGTGAATAGTGGCTAAATCTTGGCAAATCTCACGAAGAACCCTGCTTCGTGCAGTGGGTGCATCCGTGGCTCTGCCGTGGCTTGAAGCGATGCAGCCGCTTTCGGCGTTGGCCGTGACCCCCAAGCGGCCGAAGCTGCGTGTCGGTTATCTTTATTTCCCCAACGGCGTGGCGAAGGGCGGCTGGGAGCCGGAGAAGGTTGGGGACGATGGCGAGCTTCTGAAACTGAACAAGTGGATGAAGGACCTCGAGCCATTCAAGGAAGACATTTTGGTTGCTCGAAATATTTGGACGCCACGCGGCAATGGTCATGGAGCCGGTACGGCGACTTGGCTGACCGGGGGTTCGTATAGCGGTTCGCGCGTGAGTGCCGGAGGCGCGTCGGTCGACCAGACCATCGCGCGTCAGGTTGGCAAAGACACGATGTTGCCGTCGCTCGATATGTCAATGAAGGGCGAGGGCTATTTCTCCAACAGCCTGCCGCGTAATACCATTTCGTGGGTAGGCGAAAAACTGCCGGCCACGCGTGATACCAATCCACGGACAATCTATGACCGGATGTTTCGCAAAGCCAGCGAGGGTGTCACCGACAAGGGCGTGATTGACTTGGTCAATGGCCAAGCAAAGAGTTTGAAGCGTCGCGTTGGTCGCATAGATCAGCAAAAGATTGATGAGTATTTGGAGTCGCTTCGTGCAGTGGAACGCAGGATGGAGTTTGCCGAAAAACAAGCGGACAAATCCGCGCTTGGCCAAGTGAAAGGGGTGGAGTTTAAGCGACCCCAGTTGGGCATTCCGGATAATCACGAGGATTATATGCGTACCATGATGGATTTGATGGTGCTTGGCTTTTGGTCGGGAGCAACGCGTGTGGGTTCGCTGATGTTGGATCACGGGCAGAGCAACCGATACTTTGATTTTATTGATGGTGTTCGCGGCACTTGGCATGCGCTGTCGCACTACCGTGATATCAGCGGCAAGACCGAGGACGATGACGGGGTCAACTCGTGGAAGACCGTTTCTCAAAAACGCGACATGTACAATGTGATCACCGCCTGGCACAACCGACAGTTTGCCTACATGCTTGGTAAAATGAAGAGCATAGACGAAGGCAATGGCACACTGCTCGAAAACTCCATGCTCCTTTACGGTTCCAGTCTTGGGGACGGTCATGCTCACGGTGAGGAGAATCTGCCAGTCGTGTTTGCAGGTGGTGGCGGTGGCACGATTAAAAATGGTCGGTTCCTTAAATACCGGAAAAACTACTCTCTCTCAAAATATCATTTGGCGACGATGCAACGAATGGGTGTTGGAGTAGAGGAGTTTGCCGACGCGGAATCGCCGATGAGCGGCTTGACCAAGGATGTTTAATTCGTTTTTCACATGAAGAAACTGATAGTTCCCGTTTTGACATCGGTGTTCCTTGCCGGTTGTTCGACCTACCAAAAGAACGCCGATATCCCGATTATCGACACGCACATTCATTTATACGACACCACCCGGCCGCAGGGCCTGCCTTGGCCACCGAAGGACGACAAGGTTTTGTATCGACCAGTACTCACCGAGCATTTCGACAAGGTGTCGGATGAGAACGGTATCAGCGCCACGGTTATCGTCGAAGCGAGCAAATGGATTCCGGACAACCAGTGGGTGCTTGATTTGGTGAAGCATGATCCCGATCGCTACATCGGATTGGTCGGTAGCCTTGAAATTGGCACACCGGATTTCAAAAAGCACCTGACTAAGTTATCGAAAGATGCACGTTTTGTTGGCATTCGCATGCGCGAGAGGCCCGGTGGCGATAGTTTCTTTGAAAACGAGGCTGTGTGGAGCGATCTCCAGTTGCTGTCCGACATGAATCAGTCGCTCGATGTGTTGATGTTCCAATACAGCCTTGAGGATGTCGGCATGGTGGCTAAGCGCTTGCCGAAGTTGAAGATTCTAATCAACCACGTCGCCGGTGTGGACATTAAAGGCAAGCCGGCTGATCCGAATTGGGTTGCCGCTGTCCAAAAGGTGGCGAAGAACTCAAACGTGCACTGCAAAATCTCCGGCTTGTTCCAGCAATCACACCGCCAGCCCTCCCCAAAGAATCTGTCCTTCTACAAACCAGAACTCGACGTGTTGTGGGAGGCGTTCGGCGAAAACCGTCTGATCTACGGCAGTAACTGGCCGGTGACTATGCGCGGCGGCACCTACGGTGAATACCTCGCGGTTGTGAAAAACTTCTTTGCGAATAAAAGCCGCACGGCGCAGGAGAAATTTTTCTTCAAGAACGCCCTCAAGTTTTATGGGCTTCCAGCACTGAAACACTAACTCAGTTCTGCTAAAGAAAAAAAAGTTGCCGCACTCCTGCAGAAACACGGCGGCAAGCTGGGTGAAGAATTGAAAGCTGGATGTGAATAGTCTGTTGGCTAACGATAAGATAGATAATTAACTATAATCTTGAGGCATTCTTCGGGTTGAAGATTTAGAAACGGTGATCAGCTTTTATCCTCGAACTCCATCCAGTGCTCGGCGTTGTCCCCGTAGTAAATCTTTAGTTTGTTTCCGTCTACCTCAAAACCCTTGGATGTATGCAGCGACTCGAAGAACTTGAAATCGAGTGAGCCGGGCATGCATAACATCAATGTGGAGCCGAAGCCTTCGCCAAATTTCAACCAGTTGCCTTTCATCAGTGAGAAAGAACCGAAATAGCGGTTGCAGTCGTTCCCACCAGCCACTCTTTTGTTACGGGACAGCGTCATGGAGTGGGTTCGGCCCTTCTTCGGTTGGATGATTTCGTCCGATTCGTGTAGGGCAATCAACTGCCAATCTCGCTCGAGCAATCCATCCGGAAATGGTTCCGGTTTTGTCACTACCCGATAAAAATGATTATCCCCCAATTGGCTACGTAAATCCTTGAACTCAGCCGGTTTTCCGTTGCCCGGATATTGGCCCACGATCACCCACTTCCGCAGGTCTCGGCTTGCCTCGACTAGATAGTAGTCTCCATCGGATGACGGGAACTCAAGTGAAACCGTTGCTGCCTCAAAGGAATCAATATTCGCCGCCTCTTGGCCCAAGGCCGGTGAGGCGAACACCACGGCAAGCAGGAATGCTGTCCGGCAGATTAAACCTGCGAATAGGGATTTCAGAACCACGGCCGTAAGACTCGCCCTCCTCCGGTTTAACTTCAAGCCGGATTTGATGAGTAGGCCCAATGCATCACCAAGTGGCGCACGAAGCTCTAATCCTTCTTCGTGTTCCACAATCCACCACCTATCTCCCTCTCCTCCAAGAGCCCCCCATACCCAATTACGGATCTTTACGGACCTTTTGTAATTCGCAATGGTGCGCATTCATGCAATTTATGATTTGGGAGAGAGCTGAATCAACTCGTCATGTTGCACAAAGCGTTGCGCACCAAAGCGCAAGGAGAGCAAAGTCCCCGAGAGGGTTCGAATCCCTCTTCGCGCACCATCTCCTTTTTCTTCAACAAATCTGCACCTTGAAACTCTTTGGTGCTTGTCTCCGTTAGGCTCGTTGCATCACTTTCCTGTGCGTTGAAATTTTTACCTCAAACGCTTGCTGCTTGCTATGTTATTTGTGTGAATTTGGTTTATGCAGATTCTCAGCACTTTGAGTTTTTTGAAAGCAAAGTGCGGCCGGTTTTGGCGAATAATTGCTATGAATGCCACAGCGGACTGGCTGAGCGGCATCGGAGCGGACTCCGTTTGGACAGCCGAGACGCCATTTTGAAAGGGGGCGAACACGGGCCAGCGATTATTCTTGGAAACCCGGACGAGAGTCGAATGATTCGTTACGTGCGACACCAGGGCAAGAAGATGCCGGCGTTGGGCAAACCGAAGTTGAGCGACCTGGAGATTGCGGCTTTGGCGAAGTGGGTTGAGTTGGGGGCTCCTTGGCCCAAGGCAACGGTCGTGCCAACGACGGATAACTACGATTGGATCAAGGCTCGCGAACATTGGGCATGGCGTCCGGTGAAAAGAGTGATCCCGCCGACGGTGCCGGGTGCGAGGGTACGGAATCCAATCGACCAATTCGTTGCCGAAGGCTTGCGCGAAGCCGGCTTCAGGCAGCCGCCGGAAGCCAGGGCGTCCGTGTTTGTGCGCCGCGTGTTTTTGGATTTGGCGGGACTGCCGCCCACGCCGGATGAGTTGCGCGACTGGACGCAGCGGTTGGGAGGCGACTCCGCGGGCGAGCTAAACGATCAGGCGGTGTCAGTGTTGGTGGATTCCCTGCTGAACCGGCCCCAGTACGGCGAACGCTGGGGACGGCATTGGCTGGACGTGGCGCGGTATAGCGATGCGGGGGGCTGGACGCAGGATAACCGGTCGCATCCCAAGGCGTGGCAGTATCGCGACTGGGTGGTTCGCGCGTTCAATGCCGATCTGCCTTTCGACGAATTCGTCCGAAGCCAGATCATAGGCGACAAGATGGGGCGCGAGGCAGCTGCTGGTACCGGCTTTTTTGCGCTGGGCCCGACATATGCCTCGGACGGCGGCGACCCGGAGAGCATCGCGCAGGCAAAGAGCGAAACACTCGACGATCGCGTGGACACTTTTTCCCGGGCGTTCCTCGGGCTGACGGTGTCGTGTGCGCGCTGCCACGATCATAAGTTCGATCCGATCCCGATTCAGGATTACTACTCGATCGCCGGCGTGTTCAAAAACACGCGCGAAGGCGAAACGCCGTTGGTTAAGGAGAAAGTGATCAACGCCTATCACAACGCCCGGAAACCCATCGATGCCCTGCACGATAAAATCCAGAAATCCAAGAAGCAGCCCCAGTCGGACGAGATCAAGAAACAGATCGCCAACTGGCAAATTGAGCTCAAGGAGCTGGAGGCAAAGGCGCCGCCGAAGTTCGAGTTTGCCCATACACTGCGGGACGCCGGCAGCGAGGATATGAAAGTGGCGCTACGCGGCAATTCGATGAAGCCGGGCAAGGTGGCGCCGCGTCGGTTTCTGCGCATTGTCGCCGGCAAAGACCGCGAGCATTTTAATCAGGGGAGCGGGCGTGAACAATTAGCCAAGGCAGTGGTCGATCCAGCCAATCCGCTGACGGCCCGGGTGTTTGTAAACCGTGTGTGGCAGCACCACCTTGGCCAAGGGTTGGTGCGCTCGCCGGATAATTTCGGCGTGCTTGGCCAAGAGCCAACACACCCTGAGTTGCTCGACTGGCTGTCTGCGGCCTTCGTCGAAAGCGGCTGGTCGACCAAGGAGTTGCATCGACTAATTCTTACTTCCGCGACCTATCGTGGCAGCAGCGCATTTGACAAAAAATCCTTTGCGAGCGATGGGGACAACCGCTCGCTTTGGCGCATGACACCACGCCGGATGGACGCGGAAACGTGGCGGGATTCCCTACTCGCCGTCACTGGCGAACTCGACCTTCAGATAGGTGGCGGGCCTGTGCAGGACATCGTCGCCAGTAACCGCCGCACACTTTATGCAAAGGTCAGCCGTAACGCGCCCCTGGCTTCGGATAAATTTCTTCGCCTGTTCGATTTCCCAATCCCGCGTGCCAGCGCAGCCAAGCGCACGGCAAACGTTATCCCGCAACAGTTTTTGTTCATGATGAACAGCCGGTTTATGCTCGACCGTGCCAGCGCATTGGCCAAACGTTTGGAGAGAGAGTCCGACGATGTGACAACCCGCATTGCACGTGCCTACTCGCTGCTCTATGGTCGTGCGCCTACCGACCGCGAACAGCGCCTGGCTAAAGGATTCTTGAAGGGTACGCAGCCGCTCGCCAGCCGACTGACCCGCTGGCAGCAGTACTGCCAGGCCTTGCTCAGCGCCAACGAGTTCATGTATATTCGATAAACCGTTCCAAACAATGCAACTCCACAGGAACCCGCTCCCGCCGATTTCACGACGTGACGCCTTGCATCGCATCGGTGCGGGCCTTGGAAGCGTCGGCCTCGCCGGGATGCTTAACCAAAGTACCAGCGCTGGACAGGCTTCGCCGCTTGCGCCCAAGGCGCCTCACTTTGCGCCCAGGGCCAAGCATGTGATTCAGCTATTCATGCCGGGCGGGCCGTCGCAAGTGGATACATTTGATTACAAACCGAAGATCGCCGAGTTCGCGGGTAAACGGCCGAAGATTGTCGATCGAAAGTCGCTCCGGAACACCAAGAACGGCCTGTTCCCGTCGCCCTTCGGTTTCAAGCAGTATGGGCAGACAGGTAAATGGGTGAGCGATATTTTCCCTCACACAGCGAAGTGCTCCGATGACATTTGTTTCATCCACTCAATGCACACGGATATTCCCGAGCATGCGGGCGCGATGATGATGTTTAATCTCGGCCACCTGCAGCCCAGCCGACCCAGCCTCGGTTCGTGGTTATGCTATGGCCTTGGCACGGAGAATCAGGAACTACCCGGCCTTGTTGCCATGAGCCCGCGCGCTAAACCCCGCGGCAAAGCGGCGCACTGGGGCAACTCGTTTTTACCAGGAGCCTACGCCGGTGTGTACGCGAATATCGCCGAGATGAAGCCAGACAGCATTTTGCGTGATCTGAAAAACCCGCATCTATCCCGCACCGAACAACGTCAACAGGCCAACTTACTCGCTCAGCTCAATCAGTTAGATCTTGAGCGCCAGCAGCAGGATCAGAAACTGGAGTCCAGCATCCAGGCGATGGAGATGGCCTTTCGTATGCAGTTCGCCGTGCCGGAGGTTTTTGATACGGCCAAGGAAAGCAAACCAACACTTGATCTCTACGGTAAAAGCGAATTCGCCAAAGGTTGCCTCATCGCCCGGCGCCTCGTTGAACGCGGCGTGCGCATGGTGCAACTCTCGCACTCCATCAGCGGTTACGACATCGCCTGGGACACCGGGCATGGCGATATCAAGGGTGGCCATGCCCACCTCGCCCGCGAATGCGACCAGGGCATCGCCGGTTTGATTCAGGATTTAAAACTCCGCGGTTTACTCGATGAAACACTCGTCATTTGGGGCGGCGAGTTCGGTCGTGCGCCGACTTCCGAGGGGCAGAAAGGCCGCGACCATGACCACTACGGATTTACCGTCTGGATGGCCGGCGGTGGCGTGAAACCCGGCTTCACCTACGGTGCCACAGACGAGTTCGGCTGCTCCGCCGTCGAGAATCCCGTACACGTACACGACCTGCACGCCACCATCCTGCACCTCATGGGGCTCAACCACGAAAAGCTCACGTACCGTTACAGCGGTCGTGACTTTCGTCTAACGGACGTCCACGGAAAAGTCATACACGACATCATTAGCTGAAACGCAAAAGGATGGAGTAGGGCTGGCTGTTATGATTCACATCGACCGGCATCGGATGGATCGGCGTTCAACGATTGGGGACTCAACATCTTCCTTGTTACTTGTGTCTGCATCGTTATCAGCAGCGCAGGTTGAAGCCCTCAGGCCATCTCCTTGACGGAATAAGAATTCACGTTCTGGCGCTTGGACAAGAGGTTGGCTGCATCGTTGCCGATAAAGCGTTCAGCCCCGGAATCAAACTGCAGTTTTTGGTTGCCGACCCTGTGGGCGATGTTTCCCATGTGCATGACAGTGGTGCTGCCATGTGCCAGCCCAACATCAGCGTTGGGGCGTTTGCGATTGCGGATGCAGTCAACAAAGTTTTGCTGATGCTCCAGATCGGGGTGTCGACCGTACTGCTCCTCCACCACCTTGCCGCCCGAGGTGAAGACCTGCCAACCCCCACCGTGGCGGCCGAGCATCATGTTGTCTTTCGTGCCGTAAAACTCGATGCGCGTGGCACATTGCGGCCAGTACGGGAATTGGTCGCCGGAACGAATCTTACCATTAATTTTGCTCATCGCATTGGCAAAGTGCGAGTGCTCAAAAGTCATGACAAATTCAGGATAATCGTAATGCAGAATCTCGACGTCGGGTACCTCGCCATCGTCACCCTTGTGTTGCAGGCGTCCTCCAGAGGCAGATACCGACTTGGGCGTGGCCGGGTCCCCGAGCGCCATTATTGTAAGGTCAAGTTGGTGGATGCCGCAGTCGGCCAGATCACCGCCTGAGTAGTCCCAAAAATAGTGCCAGCCACCATGGAAAATTTTGCTGTGGTACGGCCGCGTCTTGGCCGGGCCTAGCCATGTCTTCCACGAAAACCCACTTGGTGCCTGGCCAGGCGCTCCCAAGTGGAACGGTCCACCGCCCTTCAGGTTGAACACCTTGACCAGACGAATGTCGCCGAGTTTGCCGGACTGAATGTAGTCGCGGGCGGCGAGATTGTACGGTGCGCTACGATTCTGGGTGCCCACCTGTACCACGCGTTTGTATTTGCGGGCGGCCTCCACGAGCTTGCGGCCTTCCCAAATGTTGTGGCTAAAAGGTTTCTCGACGTAGACATCCTTGCCCGCCTGACAAGCAAGAATAGCTGCCGGCGTATGCCAGTGGTCGGGTGTAGCCACGACCACGGCATCAACGTTCTTGTTGGCGAAAACCTCCTCCATGTGCGTGGCGAGAAGCGGTTTGTGGCCGCCCTGTTGTTTGGCGATGAAGTCGGCAGTGCGCACCAGGCGTTCCTCGTGGATATCACAAATCTGGGTGCAGACAACATCACTGCGCGAAGCCAAGCTCGAAGTGACCTGTGTGCCGCGGCCTCCGCAGCCAACCAGGGCAACTTGGACACGGTCATTGGCGCCGAGCGCTTTGCCAAGCGAAGGGAAACCTATCACGGTTGAACCCAAGCCGGCCTTCAGGAATGTCCTGCGTTTGATGGGATTCATATACCCGAATCTTAACAAGTCGGCCTTTGAACTGCACCACTTTACTGATTGCCCGTTTTAGGCAAAGACGGTGAAGTTTCGCTCACGCGGTGTTTGGGTTTCTTGGCAACCGTCGGAGGGTATAGATTCGTAAAGGTTTGCTTTCCTCAACATGGACGGAATAAGGGTTCACGTTCTGGCGCTTGGCCGGTTGAACTAAATCTCGCGGCCGACCGACTCGGCGATGGGAGCCAATTCGTCAATTAACGCGGCGAAACCCTCCAGGTCGATCTGTTGTGCGGCGTCGCTGATGGCCTCGGTCGGGTTCGGGTGCACCTCGACGAGCAGCGCGTCGGCACCCACTGCAACCGCGCCTTTGCACATCGAGCGCACCAGCGATGCCTTGCCGCAGCCCTGGCTGGGATCGACGACGATCGGGCAGTGCGACTCAGCCTTGACGACGGCCACCGCGGAGAGGTCGAGCGTGTTCCGCGTGTAATCCTCGAACGTCCGGATGCCGCGCTCGCAGAACAGCAGGTTCGGGTTGCGGTTGGCCAGGACGTACTCGCCGGCGAGCAGCCATTCCATGATGCGCATCGACATGCCGCGCTTGAGCAGCACCGGCTTACCGGTCTTGGCAGCGGCGATGATGAGTTGAAAGTTTTGCGCGTTGCGCGTGCCGATCTGCAGCATGTCGGAGTACTCGGCGACCAGTTCGGCCTGATCCTGCGAGAGCAGCTCGGTGACGATCGGCAGGCCGGTTTCTTCGCGCGCCTTGGCCAAAAGCTTGAGCCCCTCCTCGCCGAGCCCCTGAAACTCGTACGGCGACGTGCGCGGCTTGAACGCCCCGCCGCGCAGCATGCTCGCGCCGGCCGCCTTGACGGCGTGCGCGGTTTTCATCAACTGCTCTTCGCTCTCGACGGAGCAGGGGCCGGCCATGACCTGGATTTTTTTGCCGCCCACGATCACGCCGCCGGCGTTGACGGTGGAGCTCTGCGGGTGCGCCTCGCGGCTGACGAGCTTGTGGCGTTTTTGGATCGGCGTAACCGACTCGACCTGCGTCCAGGCGTTGAGCACCTCGAGGTCGCGGTGCGAGTGCTCGTCGCCGATCGCACCGATCACCGTGCGGGCGACGCCGTGCATGACATGGGGCCGGTAGCCGAGTTTTTTGATTTCCTCGACGACGGCGTTTTCCTCCTCGGGGGAGACGTTGTTTTTAAGTACGACTATCATTTTTGTTTTATTTTTTGCACCGGGGGAAGCGGGCCTGGGACAAAAAAAGCCGCAGGCTTGGCTGCCTGCGGCTGGGTAAATTTTGTTTCAGTTCATCAACAAATTCCCAAGACACGCAGACGGCGCGGGCTGGTAAACCAATACCAGTCGCTAAAAAACCCGAAAAACTGCGTCCCTTGAAAACTCACGGCGGCGGAGCGTATCAAACGCCGCTTGGCTGTCAACCGGTTTTCCGCCTGGCTAGGCGCACTTTTATTTTGCCGCCGCATCGGCCGTTAGGCACATTGCCCCGCGACATGACTCCTGCAATACGATGGTTCATTATCGCGGCAATTGCGCTTCCGGCAACGGTGGCCTTCGCCAAGGATAAGCCGGACTTCAAGCAGTACAAGCGCATCCACCAAAAAGCACTGAACCTGATCCGCACCGGCAAGGCGGTGGCGGCGGTGGAGTTCCTCTCTCTCGCGGAGGCGAAACTGCCGAGGGACGCCGAGACGCAGTACATGCTCGCCGTGGCGCAATGCACACTAGGCCAAGCGGACGCCGCCGAGGCGAGTGTTGCCAAGGCGTTGAAACTTGGCCTGCCGGTCGGCCGCATCATCGGCGGCTCGCACAACGGGCTGGACGCCATCCGAAAGCGGCCGCTGATCCAGCGCCTGCTCGAGCAGCATGGCAAAATACCGGTGCACGGACCGATGATCGGCAACCTCAGCGGCAACAGCGCGACCGTCTGGCTCCGCACCGCCAACCCCGCCATCGTGCAAGTGGAGGCCAACACTCTCCCGCCGATGCCCGGCGGAAAAGTTTCCGCTGTGGTGCAAACCAGGCGCGAGCACGACTTCGTGGCCAAGGCGGTCTTGAACGGGCTCAAGCCGAAGACGCAGTACGCTTACACCGTCACCATCGACGGCCACAAAAACCAAGGAGTGGGGCAGCAGTTTACGACGTTCAATAAGAGCGGCGAGGCCGGGAAGTTCCGCCTGGCCTTCGGCGGCGGCGCCGGATTTGTGCCGCAGCATGAGCATGTTTGGAACACCATTGCCGCGACCAGGCCGGCGGCGCTGTTTCAACTCGGCGACAATGCGTACATCGACAACACCAACGTGATGGACATGCACCACTACTGTTACTACCGCCGCCAGTCGCGCCCCGAATACCGCTCGCTCGTCGCCGGCCTGGGTGTGTTTTCCATTTGGGACGACCACGATTTCGGCACCAACGACTGCTTCGGCGGGCCGGAGATTGAGTCGCCAAGCTGGAAGCGGCCGGTCTACGAAATCTTCCGCGACAACTGGGTAAATCCGGGCTATGGCGGTGGCGACAAGCAACCGGGCATCTGGTGGGACACCTATATCAACGACGTCCATTTCATCTGTATCGACGGCCGCTACTACCGCACCGACCCGAAGAAAACCAAGGGCGAGCCGAGCATGCTCGGCCCGGCGCAAAAACGCTGGCTACTCAGCACGATCAAGAAGTCACGCGGCACATTCAAGGTGCTGATCTCGCCGGTGCCATGGGTGTTCAAGGCCAAGGGCGACAGCAGGGACACGTGGAGCGGTTTTAAAAAAGAGCGGAACGAAATATTCACGTTCCTCACCGAAAACAAAATCGAGGGCGTCGTGCTGATGAGCGCCGACCGCCACCGCTCCGACCTCTGGAAAATCGACCGGCCCGACGACTACGCGCTGTACGAATTCAACAGCAGTCGCCTGACAAACCAGCACGTCCACAAGACGATGGAGGCGGCGATCTTCTCGTACAACGCCAAGCAGTCGTTCGGCACCGTGGACTTCGACACAACCGCCGCCGACCCAACCGCAACCTACCGCATCCACACCATCGACGGCGAGCAGGTGTTCCAGCACACCGTCAAGCGCAACGAGTTGAACTAACGCTTGGCCAGGCCGAGGGTTTGGAGGGCGGCGAAGTAGATGTTGGTGAACTCGTTCGGGGCGGAGAAGATGGTCGGTGTGCCGTATTGGCCGGTCATCACCCGCGTGCGGCCGAGCGGGCCTTTGTCGCCGAACTCCAGTTGGAACCGCCTCGGGCCGTCGGCTGTGTCCACCTCGGCGGTGAGTTGGTTTGCGCCGAGTTGGATGCCGGTGGCCTCCATCGCCGCCTCTCCCTCGGCCACCCACCCGATGGCAAACAGCACGCCCATCCGGTAAACCGTTTCCTCCAGCATCGCGGACTGGATTTGGTCGAGCGCCTCGTTGTCGGCCGAGCGCCAAGTGGAGTTCGGCAGCCGCACGAATTGCGTCGGCTTGTTGTCCAATTGAATGGTGACACCGGCGACTTGGTTGGTGGCGAACGACCACAGCCGGCGCTCCCGCAGCTTGAACGCCTCCTTGGGCAGCAGGATTGCCTGCTCGCGGGGGAGGCCGATGATCGTCGTCTCGCCGTTGGCGCGGGCGGCGGCGCGCCTCGTGTCCACGGTGCCAAACGCAATCCTCTCTTTCCACCGGTCACCGCCGACTGAGGCGCCGTTGATCTCGAGATTCAGCCACGGATTGGCCAAGCCATGTTTTTTGAAGTCCGCCGGCGAGGCGTCATCTTTTATGAATTCGACAATCTGCGCATTACGAAGGTTGGTAAGCATGACGCTGACGAGCATCGCGTCAGCGGGAAACTGCTTCGGCTCGGTCACCTGCCAGGCACCATCCGGTTTTTTGGCAACGGTGAATTTGTTGATCGTGTCCACGGTGACGGAGTCGACCTCGTGGAGTGGCCGCCGAAAAACCGCATGCTCGCGGAACTGATCGTGCGGCAGTCGCAGCAACGACAGCAGCCCGTCGTCCTGAATCACCACCGTGCCGCGCTCGGAATGTTTCACCAACACAGTCGGCTCTTCGTCGTCCGGTTTGCGGAACTCCAACTCGATGACCGCGTCGTCGCCCTTGGCCAAGCGCACGGTCGCCGCCGGTTCGGCTTCGCCGGCAGCAGCGTCGACTTGCACGATGCGGGCGAGTTGCATCCGCTGGATCAGTTGGCGGATGACCATTTGATCCGCGGCGGAGTCAACCGGCAGTTCCATTCGCCAAGCGCCGTCGCCGCCCTTGGCCAGCTCGACCGTGCGGCTTTGGCCCCAAAACCGTAGTCGATCAAACTCGAGATCTTCCGGCACGAGCCGCAGGTCGCGCCAGTCATCAGCGTTGCGTGGCACCCAGTTAGCCAAGTCGCCGCCGGCCAAAATCACATCCCGCGTGCCGGGCAAGCGCACGTAAGTTTGCCGTCCAAACATCGCCGCCGAGCCGACCTCAAGCGACTGCTCCGGGGCGGCGCTGCTCCAGCTCACGAGCGCCTTGGCCTCGTCGAGGCCGAACGTTTTTTCGTTGCCGGTCTCGGTCCACTCGCTTTCGGCAACCCGTAGGCTGACAGTGAGTTCGGCAAGTCGCTTGGCCAAGAGCGCGATGCGCTCGGGGTGTGCCGGGTAATCGGGATCGGCGACTCGCCATTGGCCGTTTATTTTTTTTGCGGTAATCGTCGTGTCGCCGCGAGTGACGGCGAACGAGTCGATCGCCCCGGCGTTTAACTCCGGGAAAAGACGCTCCGCTTGGACAAGCGTCTTGTCGGCACCCGACGAAAACAGCCCGTCAGCGACGCAGGCGATTGCCAGCACCACGGCCAAGCCGCTGAGCCAAAAAAGTTCCCTCGGGTTCATGATCTTTTCATCTGTCGCCGCCACCAAAGCAGCCCAAGGCCAAGCGTGCCGCCGGGCAGCACCAAAAGCAGAAGCCAGGTGACCGACGTCATCTCAGTGGGGCTGAGTTCGATGCGATATTCGATGACCATGCGCGGCGCGATGGCGAGCAAGTGTTCGCGTTCGAGCAGCCAGTTGACAGCGAGACTGGCGAAGTCGCGGTTGGCCCCGGCCTCGATCGCGCTGTTGCCGAGGAACAACGAGTCGCCGGCAACGACGAGTCGCGCCGGCGGTTGGCCGTCGCTTGCGTGCAGCTTGGCGGCGATCAACGGAATCTTTCCCTCC
>Ga0066836_10000260_pt1 | contig 23971 bp, 16 predicted proteins | sample ETNtaG_18_FD_71568 | JGI IMG/M metagenome (GOLD analysis project Ga0066836, IMG submission 71568) | Marine microbial and viral communities from oxygen minimum zone, Eastern Pacific Ocean - ETNP201302SV91 | ecosystem: Environmental > Aquatic > Marine > Oceanic | place: Pacific Ocean: Eastern... | reverse complement strand
CGTGCTTTTTCGAAGCGGGTATGTGCTCTTGCAGGCTTGACCATGATGCAGAACGGCTAGCGACCCCCACATAAGGGCATTGACTGATTAAATGACATTTAAAAGAGGAGTTTTTATCAAATTTATTCTATCTTCTTCTCACCAACATGGCTACTGCATTGCCTCCTCCAAGACAAATTGTAACTATTCCTTTGTCCCCCTCAATTCTTCTTAATGCAGTAATTGTATTCATCAGGCAACGCGTACCTGTCGAACCTAGAGGATGCCCCATTGCAATCGCTCCTCCATGAACATTAAACCGGTCTTCAGGAACTTTTAGTGCCATTTGTACTGCGACAGATGCAGCAGCAAAAGCTTCGTTATGCTCTACAATATCTATATCCAGGATATCTAGATTATTTCTTTCTAGAATTTTTTCTACAGCAGATATCGGTGCTGACATCACCCTTCTTGGTTGAACACCTGTTGTCGTATAATCTAATATTTCAGCCAATATCGGCCATCCATTTTCATTTGCTTTTTCTTCCGAACAAACTAGCATAGCCGATGCCCCATCTGAAACTTGACTAGAGTTACCAGCAGTTACTTGACCATTTTCTTTGAATACTGCCTTTAGATTTGATAAATCTTCCATATTTGTATTAGGTCTAATTCCTTGGTCATTTTCTAATTCCTCCATTGTAATTATTTCATCCTCAAGCCAACCATTTTTCCAAGCAGCATTAGCCAATGCATGAGAACGGACAGCATACGCATCGGCCTGTTCTCTAGAAATATTGAATTCTGTAGCCACAATTTCTCCTGTCATCCCCATTGTCGTCTCATCGAAGGCATCGGTAAGACCATCATGTGTCATAATTGACTTTAGTGAACTAAATTCTATATCTTCTCCTTTTTTGACATTCTGGATAAAATATGGTGAATTACTCATTGATTCTATACCTCCCGCGATAACTACATGTGCATGTCCAGCAATTATATCACTAGCCGCAATCATTACTGCCTTCAGACTAGACCCACAGACCTTGTTGATAGTTGTACAAGGTGTTGAATATGGTAATCCTGCATTTATTGCAACTTGTCTTGCAGGAGCTTGTCCCGAACCCGCTTGTAATACTTGACCGATGTAAACTTGTTCAATCAATCCACTATTAGGGTCTAAGTTTATTTTTTCCATGAGTCTTTTTACTGTCATCGATCCCAAATCTACTGCAGAATATTTAGAGAGTGCACCTTTAAATTTACCTTGAGGTGTACGTACATATGCACATATCACCGCTTTGCTCATAACTCTTCGAGTGCGGTCTTGGTCTTGAATAGTGCGCTTTCTAATCTAGTTTTTATGCATGGTTTTCTGAGTTAAAACCATAAAAGTTAGGATTAATTAATTTAGGACGATTTTGAGATTTAACTAGGATTGTTCGAACTGCCCATAAATCTTTGAAGACTCTATATTGTGATGTTTTATCCAGATAATCGACTCCGCTTGTTCCTCCGGTTCCTATACGTCTACCCATGATTCTTTCTACCATTCTTGCATGTGAATGTCTCCATTTCACCATTGATTCTTCCAACTCTGCCACTGCATCTATCAATTTTCTAGGCCAAGCCAAGAGAGGCAATTCTCTATATGATTCTATGAATAATAAACTCGCTCTTGCCCGACTTAATTGTCCATCAGGCATTAGGAATGAAATGGCACTTTTGTGTGCAGAATCAAATCTTACTTTCGCTTTTTCCACATTATCTACTCCATATCCTGCCATTTTCTTTGCAGCTAACTCCCCCATTGACTTATGTGCAGACAAATGTTCATCTACATACTCCTGAACAGCACTTAAATCTCCATCAGTTCCATAATTAGATCCCATAATTGGTGTTCTTGAAATCCATTCCATTAATGATTCTTCTAGTGATGTTTTTGCTATTGCTTCTTCTAAATCTAATAGTATAGCTACATCTTCTTCACTATTTTTTGCTAATTTTCTGAATGTCTCTATCGGATCCATTCCAAACAATCTATCTTCTTGTTTTAATCCGAGTAGTATCTCAAATTTTCTCATTTGATAAGATTCAAATCCAGAAGCAGAACCTAAACCATCTCGGAAGGCTAGGAATCCCTGTGGAGTCAGAGTCTCCATTACTGACCATTGAGTTTCCATTAGTTTGAAAATTTGTGTGGTTCTTCCTAGACTTTCTACAGCTCGAGGAATATCTATCTCTGGAACTTGCTTTTGAGATAATATGTCTCTAACCTCAGCTAATTCTCTGATAACTTGTTTGAACCATAATTCAAATGTCTGGTGCACTATAATGAAGTGCATTTCATCAGAAGAAACTCCTCTTTCTTCGCCTTGAAGACTTAGTAATTTTTCTAATTGTAGATATCTCCCATAGGTCCAATTCTCGTCACTGGTTTGTTTATTCATGCTCGTCCGATAGCGTTTTACTCTTGAATCATTACTGTTGCGGCCGTTCCGATTTTTTTCAGGGTATTTCGTAGGACTGCGCTCTACTTTTTAACTCTGGAAGGTGTAAAACAGCCTCTTTTATGGAAATTTTGATTGGAAGATATATTACAGCGGCCATTCTAATTTTATCATATATCGACCCAATTTCTTAAGCCGAAGAGAATATTTAGGTGTGTAGAGGATGGTGAATCAGTGGAGACGCAACAGAATCAGACTGCTGACGAAGTGATTCGTCCGATTTCTAGCTTACAGGTTGACTCTGCCCTCGAGTTCTCTTTGTTGGGAATAAATGACGCCGAGGAAATATTTTCAGTTATTGAATCTAATAGAGAGTATCTACGAGAGTGGTTGCCATGGCTTGATCGAACCAACAGTGTTGATGATGAGATTTCTTTTATTTCGATGAATCTTGGTGAGTATGAGAAGTGCGCGGGAGTACTTTATGCGATCCGTCTTGGTGGTAAGATTATTGGAACAATCAGTCTTAATTGGATAGACTGGGGTAACAGAGGCTGTGGTGTTGGATATTGGTTGTCTCAGGAGTATACGGGACAAGGCATCATCACTCGTTGCTGCACACGTCTCATTGAACACTGCTTCGACGATATTGGATTGCATCGATTCGTACTAGAGGCGGCTTTGGAGAATTATGGAAGTCGCTCTGTCGCAGATAGACTTGGAATGCGTCTTGAAGGGATTACCAAGGATAGAGAATGGCTGTATAATCACTATGTTGATTCAGCTCTATACGCAATTACTGCTCCTGAGTGGAACTCTCTAAATCAAGATTGAATTAATCCATGGTTCTCAAACGAGATGTTTCCAGGCGGCAATGCTGCGAGCACATCATCTTGTGTTAAACCCGTGGTTTTGGAAATTTTATTTGCCACAACTTCTTTCTTTTCTCTACCTGGAATAATTTTAACATATTTTTCGAACATATTTGAGATTGTTTCTACAGTTCCACATATTGGCAATGGTATACCATTAATGACTCCTATCCCCATTCCTAATTCTAGAGGTAAGTCTCTGTGCCATGTTCTTTTACCTCTTACGACAAAACTACCTCTTCCAAGTGATTCTCCACTTTCTGTTTGTTTTGAAACCTGACTTGGTCTAACATGGAAGGCTGTTGCAGCTGCTCCTCCACTACCCCATGCTCTAGACCAACAAACTGCCATTTGTGCTGCCTGCACCAATATATTCTCATCTAAATTTCTTGCCTCTTCTATGTCTTCTTCTAAGTTCTGGACAATTTCTAGAGAGATGACTCCATCTGGAAGGCTTGTAGTCGTTGTTACTTTCCTGAACCCGTCTTTTAATTTTAAAGAGCATGAAGGCGCTCCATGTAAGTCTGCATGAATGTACAGGTCATTTGAGTTTAGATGCTTCCTGACTATGGTATCATTTCCTCTGGCATCTCTCCCGCCTACGATTATATGTCCACCTTCAAGAATTGCCCATCTATATTTTTCAAACCAAAATTTCTTACTTCTTTGAAGTCCCTTCACCCTTCCCGCTGCAACATCTTTTGCCTTCTTCTTTTCCTGCCTTGCTTTTGCATTTTCAGTATCTTTTAGTGCCTTTTCTGCCCCTTTCGATTTTTCTTTTAAAGTTCTAGCATCTTGGAAGTATCTTTGAGCATTCTGATGCACTGACTTATTAGCTTCTAAGGTCACACTGGAACCAGGCTCTCCCTCATCATCAGGTAGGAAAACTACGAATGTCCCTTTCTCAGGATTTAATCTGTCGATCCACGGGATATCTCTCGACATCTTTGTAACTTCTTGCCATGTATGTTTAGAAATTTGTTCATTAAATTGTTTCATTATATTTTCTAAATGTGTCCAATTTTCTTGCATTGCTTTCCCTAATTCTTGATTAATAGCAGCTTGAGAAAGAAATCTATCAATTGCACTCTTTTGCTGATCTGCTCTTCTTTCAAGTTTCGCTTTCTTTTCTCCTTCATCTTCTCCTATACTAACTAACTTCTCTTCTTCTCGGCGACTAAATGCGGAAGCATCATGAGATCCAAATACAGAATCATAGCCATGGCATAATGTGGGTATTTCAACTGACAAATCTTGATCTAAATATTTTAGATCAATCGGTGCAATCTCATTTACCCCTTGAGCCACGATATCCTTATCCGATTTTTCAATATTATTTTTCCACAAATCTAGCATTTCTTTGTTTTCAAACCACATTCTACTAGACTTTCCTTCTGCCAATTCTTCTAACAGTTCAAGTATTGCATTGTTTATCTTATCTCTTTCCTCATTATCTAAATTCTTGGAACTGAGATTTTCATCTAGTCCAGCTGATGCACAAACTGCACTGCCATATATCCTTCCAAGGTTTCCTCTTGCAGCCAAAGTTCTAATCAAATCCTCGTCACTTTCATCGAGTAACTTATCTAAAGCCTCTCTATTTATTTCTCGAGGATCTACTGCAGCAGGAGGGATCTCGTATTTTATCCCTCTTTTTAGTGATCTACTTGCGTATTTTGCGTGTGTTAAAGGTTGAATTATTATTCCTTCATTATCTAGAAGTAGTACATTTCCATCTCTGAAAAGTTCTATTATTAATTTTAATTTGCCGCTTCCATGTTCAAAAGTCAAAGCAACAATTCTATCGAATCCTACTTGTTCAACTTCAATAAGTCTTGAGTTATTGAGATGTTTTCTAAGAACCATGGCAAATTGTGATGGTTGTGATGGCATTGGTCTATCGCGTTGAGAAAGATACAATCTTCTTCCGCTAACTATTACCAAATCTGAAGAAGGTGACCCCTTAGGATTTAGTCGTATTACTACCTGTTCATAATGGGGTTGATATGCCTTTCTTGCCCTTGCCCCAACCATCTCCGAAAGCTCACGCACAACACGTGCGACGTCAAAAGAGGAGGCCTGTTCACGCATGTCTATCATTATCCGGTAAGAGCCCTCCTTCATCAGGCAATCGCTTTACACTATTTGTCATAATTGGATAGAAGCATGGAATTTCTCAATTTCTATTAACATATCTGGTTCATGAGAATATTGATTCGAAGGAATCATCATGGTTTCAGAATTTGGAATTCTATTTGCTATGTTTTCTACATCCATTAATCCATGTAACTTATCTGAGTCTGCGGCCATTATTGCACATGGGATATTTATTTTTGATAAATCTTGAGGGAGAGAATATTTTATCAAAGATCTTGCAGATAATCGTATTCTTTCAAAATTTTGAGACAATAATGTTCTTCGATAACGAATTTTCTGACCTTCTTCTTTTACTTTACGTTCTACCGCCCATATAGCCATCTTGATTAGCCATTTTAGAGTAAATTTAGGCAATGGTAGTTTGATTAATATTTTTGCCCATAACGGAAATTTAAAATTTTGGTTCGGTGCGATAAAGATTGAACTGCGAGCTGTAAAAGCCTCTCTCTGCAATCCATCAATTAGTATCGTTGAACCAAGAGAAGAAGAAAACAAATCAAATTTATTTCTTAAATTGAGAAACTTTATTATTTCAGCAATATCATTAACAAATTGATCCATATGGAAATCTTTTTCCTTCATTTTGTTTGTAAAAATTGCACTTGATTTCTCGCGTGTTTCGATGTAAATTATTTCCCTCTTTCCAACCCACTCTGTTAGAAGAGGCCTCCAACCTTCGAAAACTGAGCCCCATCCTGGTACCATAACTATTGGTGGCAACTCATCTTCATTTTGTTTCTTAGGACTCCAAAAGAATACTCTTAGTGAGACATCTTCTGTAACTTTAATCCATTCTTCATGACCTTTAGAATTTGGAAGTTCAGGAAAACCTCTCCAGTGTTGCTCCAAGTATTCACATCCATTAGCATTAAAGAAGACTAACGAGATCTTCTTCCGCCGCCCGATCTACGACTTCTACCACCAGAGCGACGACTTCTACCGCCAGAGCGACGACCTCCGCCACCTGATCTTCTAATTCCTCCAAATCTTATACCTCCTCTTCCGCCGTAAATTCTTCGACTCCTTCTTCGATGGAACCATGGTCTTCTATACCATGGGCTTCCAAAGTAAACTCCTCCGAACAACCCACCTCCTCCATGGTGGTGGTGATGATGAATTTCGTTATTGCTGTTAGGTTCTAAATTTTCATACTGGTCATTATTTCCATCAAAATACATGATGAATAGTAAAGCTAACAAAATAGGGAGTAAGCAACATAGTCCTAAGAATGTAAGGAATTCACCTACGTCGCTGGGTGATTCAAGTTGACTAATTCCATTGTCATCAAACTTGTACCAAACCTCTACTGTAGAATTCAATGGTAATTCTTCATCCTCAACATACTCCAAACAGTAGTCACTCCAACTTACTAAGAATAACTCATCTTCTGCAAAATATTCTGTTCCTGATATTGAGTAATTATAGTAAACATCAGCATAGCAATTATATTCGTATACCCAATAGCAATCATAATACTCATCATAATACTCATCATACTCGCAACTTTCGTAAGAATCGTCATATTCAATCCATTCAGTTCCTTCAAGAACCATACCTTCTGTTTTTCCCCACACTTCATCTATAGATGGCGCTAAGGCTGAAGCTGCAAGCGATACTATAATTCCTAAAGAAACAATAATTGCTAGGAAAAGATATCCTGGGTCGTCTGTCATCCAGTCGAAGGCACCCTTATTGACCCGAACTGTAGGGGTTGCAGGCGTAGAGTCAGCAGCTTTTGTCCCCTGCATTTCTTGATTTATTTTATTCATATTGAATTCATGTTGCGCTTGTGCCATTTCTTCTTCTCTTTTGATTTTCATCATTTCAGTATGATTCATCATTTCTTCAACAGTTTCTTTTGAGGCTTCTTCTTCCTCTTTTTTCCCCCACCATTTATCTTCGCTCACTGTATCACCTATATTGGACGCTATATGAGGTAATTATTCATATTAACTGAGTTTTAATTAAATTCATGCTCATTAACGACATATTTCCCCTCTTCAAATTTTATTTTTCCAGATTTGATATGACCTTTAAGATGAGATAATGTCTGATTAACCAATAGTTCAGGATGAGCACTAGGAGTATCTTCATATGACTTTTTAGCAATTTCTTCTAAATCTTTAAAATTATTTTTTACTGCATCAAGTACTAATTTATGTCTCTTACTCCGATGTTTTATGTACCTACTCAATAATTTTTCAGGATTGGCAGAAAAAGGACCATGACTCGGAAATAAAAGAGGAGGATTTAACCGCTTCATTCTTTCCAATCCCTCAAGATATTTGTTCATATCTCCGTCACTTGAAGGCACAAGAATCGTGCCAATAACTGTGACATTATCTCCACTTACAATGCCTGCATCTCCCACCAAACAAATGTGCCCAGGACAGTGTCCCGGAGTTTCAATCACACTCCAAGATATAGAAGACTCATTTCCATTGAGTGTGAATGAATCATTTTCTCCTAGGACTCTATAATTTTCTGATTTTTCCAATGTTTCTAATGTTTCTTTGCTTGCCCATATTGGTGCTTGGTACAAATCTTTTATTTTTTCTAAATCGCCAATATGATCTTGATGTTTATGAGTGAAAATAGTAGCCCTGATTTCACTCCCAGTCGATTTTATCTCATTTATTTTCCTAGATAATATTTCTAAAGCCTCGTCACTTTTAGCTGCGGGGTCTATGATGACTCTATCTCCACCTGCAACTCCTAAAACATAGCAATTTGTATGTGTAGCAGGAGGAAGAGTCTGAGTAGGTATTGGAATGCATTCTACACCCGGTGCAAATTCTAAGATATGATATCCCCTCGATGGTCTTTTTGCTAATTCATCAAAAGCAGACAATAAGTCTACATTTTTTTTCATGGCTCTGCAGATATCTCTAACTAATGTTACCTGAGGAGGAGGCAATCTAACTTCATGATTAAGCCAAGATTGAAGCAGAATCTCTGGCTTCCACCACTTATATTCATCAAATTCAGACATACCTTTTGGAAATCTTGGCTCAATCTTTGAATCTTTAATTGATAAATGATGAAATGTATTTGTAAATCTAACTGGCGCAAAAGGCGGCATTGTTCTAACAGCGACAATTTGTGATTCGAAGTTTTCAATTTTCATTTTTCCTTCTTTAACAAAATTCCCCCATTCTTCCTTATTATTACAGATTTTTTCCTGTATTTCCTCATTAACTAATTCTAGAGACCCCTTTCCATCAGGTGCAAATCCTACTTCTTCAACAAGTTCCCTAAGTAAAGTGATGCTTGAGACACGATCATGAGTTTGAGCTAGCCAATCAGGATTTTCCTCGGCGACTTTCTTATCTATGCGACTCACTCCGCCTCCTGGAAATGCCCAAAAATCAGGGAAAGAGGGGACTCCCGAAACTCTATGGCATAGTAAGATTTCACCACTATTATCGTCGATTCTACTTACTATAAGGGATGCTGAAGGTCTGGGAATTGCAACACTAGCCGGGGGTATTTCAATGCCCTCCGGTAATTCATCCATGTTATCTCGAGGTGGTTGATGATTTCAAACCAGCCTGTCGAATGACTCAAGTCTAGCAGGTTAATCGACAGTCATGATTGACTATGTGCCCATAAGTCACAGAGATAATGAGAATGGTACAAAACTCTTTGAAATTTTGATGCCAAGATTTGGTCTTGGTGTTTGGCAAATGGATAATGAAGCATGTAAATCCTCTATCATTTATGCGCTAAATAATGGCTATCGACTAATTGATACCGCTACAGCCTATGGTAATGAAAATGCTGTTGGCGAGGCAATAAGGAATTCAGGAGTTCCTAGAGATGAGATTTTTGTTGTTACCAAACTGAGAAGAGTTCACGCAACCGGTTTTGAAGAAACTATAGTCCGATGCCGAGAAAGTTTACAGCGTCTTGGTCTTGATTATGTTGATCTATACTTGATACATGCTCCTCCCGAAGATATCTCAGTTCGTGCAGAAGTTTGGAAAGCTATGGAAGAATGTCTGAGATTGGGATTAACAAGATCAATCGGAGTTTCAAATTATGGCTTTAATCATCTGAAGGCAATGCTTGATTATGCCAAAATATTGCCTGCAGTCAACCAAATTGAGGTACATCCATGGTTACCTAGATCTGAATTAAGGAGAGCTACAATCGAGATAGGAGCAATACCAATGGGTTATTCGCCATTAGCAAGAGGTCACAAAGTCAATGATCCTAATCTTGAAAAAATAGCCAGTTTGATAGGTTGCACTCCTGCTCAGGCAGCTATTAAGTGGGTTTATGATACTGGTTCAATAACAATACCTAAGTCTAGTAATCATAATCGAATAAGTGAAAATTTAAGTGCTCTAGAATTTGATATATCTAATTTTAGTAATCAATTTTCTCTACTTGCAGAATCTTATGTCTCAGGTTGGGATCCTACTAGTGAACCTTGAGTGATATTATGAAGCAACCCGAAACTATTGAAGAAGAGCTGGAAATTATTGCAGCAGCTATAGATGCTGGAATCAATCCTTTTCCTCCTGTTAAGGAGGCAAAACCTTGGGGGAAAATAGTTCTTGGGTGGTTTATGATTGTAATGATGATAAGTTGGGTTTCTCAATTATTATATCGTTCCTTAGACTTCTAATTGCTTATATTTCTTTAATTCATTTGTTGTATTCCATTCCGTACGATTGCAAATATTATAATTATAATCCCCAGAGACATACAACAACATCCGGTCATCATCTCACTCATCCCATCATACACATTCATTCCCCAAACGCCGCTTCTAACTGGTTGAGATCTACCACTAAGGTACATAACTAATCCAAAGATTATAGAGAATATACCAATGAACATTGTGTTTTTTGTAGAACTTTTTGATTCTTCCGAGTCATCAGAGACTTTGGTTTCTTTGTAGTAAAGTCCCCCTCCCTTAATCCAACCTGAATCTTCAGAAATTTCATTTTCATGTTTAACTTTCATATTAGGGTCTTCAGATTTACTATGTTTGTAACAATACTTACTTCCATACATTACACGGCCATTACATTCAGGTATAATGCAAGGGCTACCCACTGCCATATTCTTCTGTGATAGAGCATTGTAATAATCTTGTTCCTTGTTATGGTAATGGTAGTCCCTCCCGGATTCGAACCAGGGTCGTGGGATCCAGAACCCCACATGATGGACCACTACACTAAGGGACTAATGACTCTGCGAGATGGCATCTCTATTTCAAGAAATCCGAGAACAAGCGTAAGCCTTTATTTTAATCTAAAACTTGCATTAAGTGATTCTAAACTTTCTTTACTAGGTCTTAATTCATGTTCAGGAAGTGCCATTAGCGGGGTTTCTGTTAAATCTAATGTTTCAGTAGCAGTTTTTTTATCTGGATTATAATATAGTAAACCAGTCACATGTCTACTTTCTTTATCTGCCTCATGTATTGCTCTTAGAGCTTCTACTGGATCGGTAGGGTCATGTTCATTATCTACCGTTTCCAGTCTTAATATTGATCCATCGAATAACTCTATTTCTTTGTATTCACCAGCAGGAACTTCTACCGCCTCAATTGGTGAGAAATGTGCGATATAATCCACAATATGCAAAACTTCATCATTTTCTTTTACATAATTATAGGATTTGTAAGATTCATCATTATTCGCAAATGTCACACATGGTGATATAACATCAATAATTGCCATTCCTTTGTGACTTAGGGCGGCTTTCAGGAGCGCTGTTAATTGCTTCTTACTTCCTGAGAAAGATCTTGCAACGAAACTACAGCCCAAATTAACCGCCATAGCACACAAATCAATTGGCGCTTGTTCATTCGCAACCCCCTTTTTCTTTTTTGAGCCCTTTTCTACAGTAGCACTATATTGTCCCTTTGTCAATCCATAAACTCCATTGTTTTCTATAATGTAAACCATGTTGAGATTCCGACGAATTGCATGTATAAATTGACCAATTCCAATACTTGCAGTATCTCCATCTCCTGAAACTGCTAGGAATGATAGATCTTTATTCACCATATTTGCACCTGTTGTAACTGATGGCATTCTTCCGTGTACAGTGTTGAAACCATGACTCCTTCCAAGCCAGTAGGCTGGTGTTTTCGACGAACAACCAATTCCGCTCATTTTAGCAATTCCTTCCGGCTTAATTCCATTTTCCCAAGCTGCTTGGACTATTATATTTGAAATTTGGTCGTGCCCACAACCTGGGCATAGAGATGATTTTCCTCCTTTATACTCTGATTTTTCTAAATCAATAACATTCAATTTTACAATACTCATACTTATGCCTCCTTTAGAGTATCGAGAATCAAATCGCTGTACACTCTTGCTCTCGGTGGTAACCCGTCGCTATATGCAACACTTTTTATTTTCGTAACTAAATGATTGGGTAACTCTTTTCTTAGGATGCCAAATAGTTGTCCATCTCTATTTATTTCAAGAATAATAGTCTTTTCATGTTCTTCAATGAATGATTCAATTTGTGAGTGATAAGGCAATGCTCGAACACGACAAGTACTGACTTTAAGTCCTGTTTTTTCTAATATATCGTCAATTTCTACAATAGTATTCTCCATAGAACCGTAAAAGATTATTCCCAAAGCTTTTTCTTTTTCCTCTCTAATTATTGGTTCAGGAAGAACATTTCTTGCCCCATCTATTTTTCTTCTTAGCCTTTCCATAGTAGAATTATATACCTGTGGGTCTTCTGAATATATACCATCCTCATCGTGCCCCGTTCCTCGATAAAGAATAGGATCAAGTCCACTTCCAGGTAAGGTTCTGTATGCGATCCCATCGCCATCTACATCTCTATAACGTCCATAATTAGCAATGGAATCCATTTGCTTTTGACTTGTTATTATTTTCCCTCTATCCATGGGGATATTTGGATATTCAAATCCAGCAGTAGACCATCTATTCATCCCTAAGTCCAAATCACTGAATCCAAATACCATGGTTTGGAATTTATCTGCATAATCAAAGGCTCTCCAGCCGAACTCAAAACACTCATCTACATTTCCTGGGATTAAAACAATATGTTGCGTATCTCCATGACTCGCTTCGTAAAGCATAGATAAGTCACCTTGTTGAGTCCTTGTTGGTAGACCTGTTGAGGGGCCAACTCTATTTACATCCCAGATTACACCAGGAACTTCTGAGAAGTAAAATAATCCAATAAATTCTGACATCAGAGATATACCCGGGCCACTTGTGCATGTCATACCACGTCCCCCTGCCCATCCAGCACCAAGTACCATACCTGCTGCTGCCAATTCATCTTCAGCCTGAACTACTGCACAAGTAGAGCCACCATCTTCAGCTTCTCTCAATTTAGGGATCCAGCTAATTATTGACTCAGCAACAGATGAAGATGGAGTTATTGGATACCAAGAAAGCATGCTAATGCCTCCATATATGGCTCCTAGTGCGACAGCTTCATTTCCCTCAATGAGGAATGTATTAGGGTCTTTTTCTCTTGCTTCAACTAAATATTCAGAGTCATAACTCCAATTTTCTTCTGCGAAGGCTCTTCCCTCAGAGATTGCCTGTATATTCCATTCTATTGCTTTTTCTTTGCCACCGAATTGTTGGGCAACAGCGCCCTTTATTGCATCTTCATCAATTTTTAGTATATGTGCGAGTGCTCCTACATAATACATATTTGCCATAAGTTTAGCCATTCTTGGGCTAATCTTTCTTGCCATTTTTGTCATTGGCATTGGAAGTAATACACAGTCTTCTCTATCAATTGGTAGTTTCACATCTTGATTGTAAATTATTACAGTACCCGGTTCTAGATTCTTTTGATCCTTTTCCCATGTATCTTTATTCATCATAATTTGGATATGTGTATTATCTCCCGGCGCTTGGTAACCTGCATCACTTGCTCTTATGATAAACCAAGTCGGTAAACCTGAGATATTACTTGGAAACAAATTTTTGCCACTGACAGGGACTCCCATCTCATACATTGAATGTAATATTATTAGATTTGCTGATTGAGAACCAGTTCCATTTGCAGTTGCTATATTGATGGTAAAATCATTAACTCGGTGGGTCATTGCTTCACATTCTCCATTGGTTTCATGGCCACTCAGGTGCTTGAGTGAGTCAACTGCCGTAGCCAACCAGTCTTATGTATTCCCGTTCACCAATCCGAAAATTTTGACAAAAGACCTTCCGTTGCGGTTTTTTATTAGATTAGTGTCCGAGGCTTCATGCCTGTACCCGAGAGTCTACAAAATGCATGGGATAATGCAGATACTGAATTATCAAAGAATGAAGATCCTGATGCTGCACTCGCGATACTTCGTTCAGTAGCGTGGGATAACTCTGAAAATGCAGTACAGAGAGCAAAAACTCTTTCTTTAGCAGCTAGTATATATGTGGTTAAGGCTGACCTTGACCCCTCCTCTAGGAAGGCGAATTTAAAGCGTGCATACAAGCATTATTCCGACTCTCTAAAACTTGACCCTAAATCAAAACAAACCTTACGTGAGAGAGGTAAATTAACTTCACTAATGGACCAAGAAGGAATTTCTATCGGCCAATCATTTCAAATGATGGATAATGGCAGCCCTACACCCTTAGGATTATTAGTTGGTTTGATAGTAATAATGTTACTTTTATCTTCAGTAAAGGTGCTTGCAGATTTTTTGGATCAACCTGCTTCTGATTCTCAGGCAACTATGCAGATATCATATGTCCCTAATGGTATGGATGAGTCTAGTAGGACTACTGCTACTATTGTTATTGATTTATACTCAGAAGATGCTCCAAATCATGTTGAGAATTTCATAGGTCTATCTAATAATGGTAATTATGATGCTACCATTTTCCATCGTATAATTGATAATTTTATGATTCAGGGCGGGGACTTCGAGAATAGAGATGGTTCTGGAGGACATACTTACAAGTGGTATGGTTATTGTAATGGTTCAGAGAAATCAAACTCAGATGAATGTAATCAGAGTGATTGGTCGATAGGTGATGAGGCAGATAATGGCTTAACTCATGAACCAGGGGTTATTTCTATGGCTAAAACATCATCTCCTAATACAGGCGGAAGTCAATTTTTCATAGTTCCTGAAGACAGCAATCCTAGCCATCTTGATGGTGTCCATACAGTATTTGGTAAAGTTTCAAGTGGACTCAGTTCCGTAACCGCAATTAGTAATGTTGAAACAGGCAGTAATGATTTACCAGTATACGAGGTACGTCTTCTTACTGTTTCAATCTCTTGATTGTTCTACTAACTTGAAGTCACTCATTAGGCATATTCTTGTGCTTACTCTTAGCGGCTATTATCATGGCCTCCAGTGACCCGTTCTCGGCGAGGTCAGAATTTGACACATTTTCAGGAGAAAAAGCCACCTTCATGTCAATCAAGGAACTTGAACATCAAGGTCTTTGCAAACTGGATACTCTTCCATTTACTATTCGAATTTTGCTAGAATCGGCTCTTAGGAAATGTGATGGATTCCTAGTGACAAAAGAAGATGTCAAGAGAATAGCCTCTTGGTCACCTACTATGAAACCTGAAGAAATACCTTTCAATCCTAGTCGGGTTATTCTTCAAGACTTTACTGGAGTTCCTGCAGTAGTTGACATTGCTGCACTCAGAGATGCAATGGTTGAATTAGGGGGTGATCCGGAAAAAGTCAATCCTCAAGTTCCTGTAGATTTAGTTATAGATCATTCAGTTCAGGTTGATGTCTCTGGTATGTTTTCTAATGCTAGAGAAAAGAATCTTGAGATAGAATATAAACGTAATATGGAAAGGTACAAATTTCTTAAATGGGGTCAAATGAACCTTGATAATTTTCGTGCAGTACCTCCTGGTAGAGGTATAGTTCATCAAGTAAATCTTGAATGGATTGCAAGTGTGGCAAGATTGGAAAACGATCTATGGATTCCTGACTCTCTTGTAGGTACTGATTCTCACACTACTATGATCAATGGTCTCGGAGTCTTAGGTTGGGGTGTGGGTGGAATAGAAGCAGAGGCTGTAATGCTTGGTCAGCCTATTTACATGCTCTTACCAGAAGTAGTAGGTTTTGAGTTAACAGGATCATTGAGGCCAGGAGTGACTGCTACTGATATGACTCTGAGGATTGTAGAAATGCTTAGAGAACACGGAGTCGTATCAAAATTTGTAGAATTTTATGGCTCAGGTATGGCTAATCTCAGCCTTCCAGATAGAGCGACTATTGCTAATATGGCTCCTGAATATGGGGCGACTTGTGGCTTTTTCCCAGTAGACCAAACTACTCTTGACTACATGCATCTTTCAGGTAGAGATAGTTCTCACATAGAGAATGTAAAGAGATACTTCAGTGCTCAAGGAATGTTCCATACTAATGAAACACCGGTTCCTAATTTTACTTCCTCAATTTCATTAGATTTGAGTACTGTTGAACCAGCATTGGCAGGCCCTAAGAGGCCCCAGGATCGTGTTAATTTGTCGGATATGAAAGAGCATTGGCTAACAAGTCTCAACGCACCATCCGGTCATCAAGGTCATGGTATTGATTCTAGTAAGAATGATGCTTCATCTTATATTGAAGAGCGTGAGGTAGAGCTACAGCATGGAGATATTGTTATTGCAGCAATTACAAGTTGTACAAATACTAGCAATCCTAGTGTTATGTTAGCCGCTGGCCTTTTAGCAAGAAACGCCCGATTAAAAGGATTAGAGATTAAACCATGGGTGCGTCCCAGTTTGGCACCTGGAAGCCGAGTTGTAACTGAATATTTTGATGCTGCGGGTTTGACTGAAGATTTAGCAGCTTTGGGTTTCAATGTTGTTGGTTATGGTTGCACTACTTGTATTGGTAACTCAGGACCACTTGATGAAGATATTGAGGCTGCAATTGATGCATCGGATCTTATTGTTGGTAGTGTATTATCCGGTAATCGTAATTTTGAAGGAAGAATACATCAGAAAGTCAAAGCTAACTATCTTGCCAGCCCTCCCCTGGTTGTAGCATATGCTCTTGCTGGAACCTTGGATATAGATCTGCAGAATGATCCACTTGGTTACACATCTGATGATGAACCCGTTATGCTTTCTGATATATGGCCAGAAGATTTAGAAATAATGGAGACGATGTCCAATTCTTTAACTCCAGAGATGTTTAGAAAAAGATATTCTGATGTACTGGAAGAACCAAAATGGGACTCAATACCTACTCAATTATCAGCTTTATATCCATGGGATGAGGTGTCAACTTATGTTCGCCTTCCTTCATTCTTTGAAGGGATTAAACCGACACCATCGCCGATTAAACCAATCAAGAATGCTCGAGTTTTATTGAAACTTGGTGATTCTGTTACTACCGATCATATATCTCCTGCCGGAGCGTTTCCTCATCATGGCCCGGCAGGAAAATATTTGTCAGATAAGGGGGTAATTCCTAGGGATTTCAATTCATTTGGTAGCCGTCGAGGAAATCATGAGGTTATGATGAGAGGTACCTTTGCTAATATCCGGATTAAGAATCAGATAGCAGTTGGTACTGAAGGAGGTTGGGCTACACATTTCCCAACAGGAGAAGTAATATCGGTATTCGAGGCGAGTCAAAGATATCAGTCAGATGATACCGATTTGATAGTTTTGGCAGGATCTCAGTATGGTACTGGAAGTAGTAGAGACTGGGCTGCAAAGGGGACACTTTTACTAGGTATTAAGGCGGTAATCGCTACTTCTTTCGAACGCATTCATCGTTCTAACTTAGTAGGCATGGGTGTTCTTCCATTAACATTCCTTGAGGGTCAGAGCGCCGACACTCTAGGTTTTGATGGAACTGAAAGTTTTAACATACCAGCGAATGAGGAACTAATTCCTCTTTCTACGATAAATATTGAGGCTCAAAAGACAAATGGCGACTTAGTTAATTTCAGCGCAGTAGTCCGTTTAGATACTCCTGTTGAAGTTGATTATTATAATAACGGTGGAATTTTACAAACAGTTTTACGTAACTTAGCAAAAGAGTGATGTTGAAAGAAGAGGCCTTACCTGTGAGTATTATAATTGAGGATGTCAGATGCAGATGAGAGGTATAGTCCGGTTTCGATTCCGTTCCCCAGAGAATGGTATAGATGTGCTTATTGAAGGTGAATCTAGTATAGTTGATTCTTTACGCAAGGAACTAGGGTTACAGGGTAGAGTAGGCTTCATTCAACCACTTGCTGCTAGATTAGTTGAGGGTCAAGAACTTGAATCTCACTCTGCGATTGGTTCTGATATTTCAATACTTGAATCTCTAGATGAGGAAAACAAACTACCTGGGCCGCCTCCCGACCCTACTAGCATTCCTGCCGTAGTTCGTCGGATAGGTGATCTTGATATTCAGGCTAAGATTTCTGAGTTAGATGGACCTTCTAGAACAGAACCTCAAATGGAATATATTCGAGAATTTCTTGAATCAATTGATACTCCAGAGCCACTTTCCAATAATCTCTCAGGTGATCCTATGGCCGAAGCTTGGTTGCAAATTTTACTGACTCTTGTAGTTCGTGAACATGGCCAAACCTCTCTATCGATTAGTGCAATCGAGGAATTGATTGGTGAGAAAATAAATAGAGAAGGACAGGACCTTGAATTATTCCTAAACAGATTATGGGTTATGGGTCGATTAGAATTGATATATGGTGGAGCCGAAATTCATTACGCACCAAACCCTAGTTGGCTAGTATCTCAGTAATTTTCTGAGAGATTTACAACAAATTGTCTCTCAAATCAGATGCCGAAATGAGAATCAAGCGGTAATAAGTGCTAAGAATGGAATGAAACTCCGAAGGAGTATGCTGTATAACCTGAAGAATACGAATAATCAATCCGCGAAGAGTCGGAAAGCCCTACTACTTGTGACTCTAATGGTCAGTTCTCTGTTCGTTTCGCTAGTTCCAGCGGTCTCTGCATCGCATATTACACAATATGCTGTCCAGAGAGATCCTTCCTATATTTCGATAGGTGATCTTGACTGTGATGGGGACAATGATATTGCCTCTGCTAGTACAATGGGGCTATTCATTACTGTATTATACAACGATGGAGACGGTGGTTTTGCAGATAGACAAGATGTATTCATCTCCAACAATGATTCAAGAAGAGCAGGTTTCGTCGATACAGCTGACGGAACACGTGTCGAAATTGCAGATATTGATGGTGATGGGACAAATGATCTCGTCTATTATCAACAAAATATCAGGTTCGTTGGTGAGTCATTCGTAAGACCAGGAAATCTTACAATCCTTTGGGGGGATTGTTCTGAGAGAGTAAACTCTTGGAGTGACTCTGAAATAACTGTCTCAAACCCTTATCTTTCAGATATGGATGTTGGAGATATTGATGGTGATGGTAATGCCGACATAGTTATGGTAGTTAGAGATGCTACTGCTACAAATCAATACATACAGGTCTACAAGGGACCTGATCCAACTTTGTTAACTTCTCAACAGACTCTTGCAGTTCCTCTAACAAATGGTTTGTACACAGACATGATGCTTGGTCATTATGGGGAAACTGTGACGGGTGGTGGATTCCCTGGCAGTATTGGTGATTGTGAGGATCTTGATATTTGGCTTTTGAGAACTCCTCCGTACAATACAGGAGTAGGTACCTCAGTCGGACATTTTGATAATATGACCGTTTTAGAATATGATTGTCTACAAGGACAATACCCCAACCCCTTAACGCCAGGGGCACAAGGAGTCCATGAGTTCAAATTAGATGCAGAACATAATGAACCATTATATGGAATTGATATCAAAGATACTGATGACAATGGCGAAATTGATCTAATTGCAGCTATTGATGGTTTAACTGGTAATGTATCCTATGCTTATGGCTCAGGAACATCTTGGACAACTCAGAACTATGCGTATTTGGGTGATTTCAAAGGAGCCTCAATCACAATTGAGGATGTCAATCAGGATGGAGAATATGATTTCTTTGTTCCTACTGAGTTGACTCTCACACGAATCCAAGACTCGACTGCTCAAAATCAAACTTACCTTTTACTGGACAACCTTAGGGAGATTAATTCTGTAGAGATTATTCTCGCTAATCCCAATGGAGCAGGTTATCTTCCAGCATTGTCTTTTGATGTAGGTCGAAGACCAACCATGGCCCAACCGGGTCAATTACAAGGCGGAGATGACAGTGCGTTTGAAATTGTAATAGGTCAACGAGATTATGCATATAGATTTGCTAATAATGCTATGTGGTTAGACACTCAAGGTTGGCCAGGTGCCGGTGATTTCCTTTCTGTCCTGTCTCTTGATAACGAGGACGTAGGTATTACCGATGTTACAGTGGCGCCAGCATCTTACAATCCCGCAACAGGTGAGGCTCAACTAGGTGAAGGTAATAGATACGTAAACGTTACAATTAAGAATACAGGTTTAAATCCTATTTCAGGTAGTGTAGATGTTGACTTGCAAGTTAAAGAAGTACTAGGTGGTACAGATACAATTGTTTATGCTAATGATTTTGATGGTAATGAAGATAAGTCCGAATGTAGTGCATGTAATTGGGTAAAATATTCTTACACTGGAGAATACCCTGAGGGGCACTCTTCTTGGCACGAAGAAACAAATTCTTCTGTAGATCAAAATGCTTCCTGGTATGAGGCTGATTCAAATCCTACTAATTATTACTGGGCAGGTCTTGATTATCAAGGAGACAATGAATCGGACTCTGGTTATTTTAATCACCAAGATGAGGCAATTATCCTTGAGAATGTTGATTTGTCAGGTGCAGATGCAGCATATCTTGACATGTGGGCAATGTGTAGTGCATCATACTTCCAATTATTTCTTGCAGAACAATATGATGTTGTAGAACGTTGGTTGTATGAAGACTCTTGCAGTGTAGAAGTTTGGAGTGATGGCAACGGCTGGGAGCAAGTCTTCTTTGCAGGCGGTTGGGATAGCGACAGATATTTCCGTATATTGTATCAAGGAGTAGATCCTGAGTATAATACATATAATGGGGATGTTGCTCAATATACTCTTACTGGTTGGTATAATTTCACTGAAGATGGATACCAGTCAGAAGATCCACAGAAGCTAAATTCAATTGATTTAACCCCTTATGCTGGGCAAACTATTGACATCAGATTCAGATTTAGAAGTGGGCTTATGGGTTCTGTTGGCCCTGATGGAGCATCTTATGACTCAGGTTTAGATGGTTTCGCCTTCGATAATATTTCTATCCGCAAGAGAGACGTTAATTTCGGAACTGAGGCTCTCGTAAGTCAAGAACTCTCATTCACAAATTTAGGTGCAGGTGCTACACGAGACGTTTCTTTAACTTCTAATTTCATTGACAATAAGACATACTATATTTCTACCTCTTTAGTTGATCCTACTGGTTTCGATAATGCAGATGCAACAAATGACGAGGTCAAATTCCAGTTAACTGTTAACAATCTCTATGACCCTGGAGTTGCAGAAGAACCATGGGTGGATCTAGAGAATGGTGTGAGGTATGCATCAGGGCCTAGAGATATCAATGTCAAGGTTCAGAATTATGGTAATACTGTTACTGACTTCCAAGTTGAAGCCAGAGTTCGAAATGCTCTTCCAGATTTAGTTGCAATCGAAGATTTCACTTTCGGTGATCCTGCAAATCAGATTTGGGAAGATGATGGTAACGAGAATGGCAGTCGTCTTGATGATTCTAGCGGCTCTAATGGTATGCTTCCTCAAAACCAAGGAGTATTCAATAATCATGCTTATTGGCTTGGTCATCCAGATACTGGCTATGGCGATAATTGGAATGAAACTTTAACAATTACAGATGTACCTGTAGGAATGGATGGTGCAGATTTCACATATCTGACATTTGATTATTTTGCAGAAGGAGATTATCTTAAAGATAGTAATGGTAACATTCTTGCGATTAGAGACGCAGCCCAATTAGAAGTCTCATGGACAAAGAATGGAGAGAACTTTAATGGAATAATATTTGGTAGTTGGACTGATCTTAACGAGAATGGCCCACGTCCTTTCGATAGATGTGAGGACTTCGATAATAATGGATATGATGAAGTAGAATACTTTGGTGATTTCTCCGACAAATATAATTCCGTTGTTTGGTTCGATTCAGAACAAATTGTCAAGTCTGTAACTGTCGATATGTCAAACATATTCTTGCAAAATCAGACTAGTGAAGATACTTTTGAGTGGCAAGATGAGTGCACATCACTTTCAGGTTCAGATGTCACTCTGACTTGGAGATTTTTATCTAATGATGATGGTGTCAATGGAAATGCTGGTTCTGCTGGCTTTGCTATAGATAACATAAGAATTGAAGAATTTACCTTTGAAGACGACGGAACTTACACAGTTGATGTTACAGGTATGGATGCCTCAGAGAGGCAAATTGTCACAATAGCTAATCACGACTTCCAGAGTGGTATTTATCGAATTGATGTTAAGACTTTATTCAATAATACTAATCCTTTAGACAAGTGGTATAACCAATCTGAAGTCAATTTGGCAAATAACTTTACTACAATAATGTTCAGTATAGCTAGCGCAGATATTACTCTAATGCAACCGGATATACTTGATTGTACTACCGACATCACTTATGCATGTGTTTATTCTACTAATAAAGACCAGCAAGGTGCCTATGGGGCATCCTCTCACGACTTTGTTCTTCCTTTATTGAACGGAGTCATCGAAGCTGAGTATCAGTTAACTATGAAGATTGTAGATGAAAATACAGGACAAGTTGTTTATGAGGAGTCTTCAGACAATGGCCCATTTGATTTAGTTCCACACGAGAGGTCATGGGCTAATTGGACTGCACCATATTCTTCATGGTACGATGGTCATACATACAACATCAGTTTCTTTGCTACTTTCACAGATGACGGCAATAGTTCTGGTAATGAGCGTTTCTTCGTGATTCAGTTCTTCGACCAGATAGATGTTGCAATATTATCCAATCCTACAGATCAAAATAGACTTCAACAAGTAAAGAAAGATCTTAATGCGATGAATATGACCTATACTCAATTAAGAGTTGGTGATTGGGATACCTACACAACTCCTGATTGGATTGAGCATTATAACAAAGTCTTACTTCCTTGGCAGACAGATTATAACGTAGTTTATGGCGATTATTATGAGATAATGGATACTACAAGAGAAAGTGATGGTCTAAGTGTTGTCGATGTTCTTGAGAACTTCATGGTCAATGGAGGGACTGTTCAAATGCACTTAGGTCCTTATCAAAATGAATATGATCCTGGTAAGCTAATTTTTGATATGGCAATTAAAGATCGAAATCAATATAATTTCTCTACCGATAACAGGATTGGTTATGATGACCTTTCAATTGATGATCCATATCATCCAATACTACTGGGTATAGATAAGGTTACATTCTCTGGAATTCATGCAGGAGATTATGTCGCAATTGCTGGTATAGACGTTGCATCTCAAGTTCAACAAAATCAGATACCATATACTTGTGGTGGTAGAATTAGTGTAACTGGTGGTACTTTCCATACTTTGTTAAGAGACACCGATCAAGGCCACTCTCTCATGTCTGTTTGTAATAAGGGAGCAGGTGGTTTAATTGTTACAACTGTCGATGTAGAGAATCCTAGCGTATCTGAGCCCTATGGTGGTGAAAATATCCCTCTCCTATCGAATATGCTTTCTTATCATCTAACTCCATATCCTAATGACTTTGGTATTGCTGGAACCGCCTTTGACTTAATTATCAATGGCGAGGCAGTCGACATAAATCCAACAACTGGTGCATACCGTGATAAGTACATTAAGAGTAATGCCGATCTTGAATTTAATTATGTCTCAACGATTCCTGGTTTAATTGCTGATTGGGATCTTGAATCTGGAAACAATGATTCTGTTACTGGGTGGGATGGAGAAATTCTTGATGCTGGTCTAGTAAGTCATACTAATCAGATGAATCCATCAATACCAACTCTTGGTTCTTTCTGCGCTGCCGGCGTTGACGAACCTTGTAGAATAGGTGCAGAGTGGTTACTTACTCTCTATCTTCATGATGAAGAAGGGCACACTAGAATTACCTACATCCGTTTAATCACGAATGATACTCTCGCAGACGATTTCTATCCTATTTCGAATGCAACAATAGTTCATGATTCTTTAACTTCTGAATTTATTACACCTGCTGGTACAAAACCCATAGCAGGTGTTGATTGGCCAGTTTACAGAATTAGATTATCTGATACTGGAGAAACTACAATTAAATTTACAGGTGAGAATAGCACTGATCCAGATGCTCCCGAAGGAGAATCAGGTATAGCTCTCTATGAATGGAGAGTCGTTAATGACATGCCTGTTGGTGAATTTAGTGACCAACAACATGTTTGGCAGAACCCTGCAGCGGTTACTGATGAATTCAGTTACACTTTCAGAAACATAACTACAAGTTCTACAATAGAGAAGGATGTTCGTGTTGAACTAATTGTATATGATATGGCGGGTAAGC
>Ga0066836_10000258_pt1 | contig 24002 bp, 20 predicted proteins | sample ETNtaG_18_FD_71568 | JGI IMG/M metagenome (GOLD analysis project Ga0066836, IMG submission 71568) | Marine microbial and viral communities from oxygen minimum zone, Eastern Pacific Ocean - ETNP201302SV91 | ecosystem: Environmental > Aquatic > Marine > Oceanic | place: Pacific Ocean: Eastern... | reverse complement strand
ACAAAGGGGTTTTTGTATAACCGTGAAACAAAAAAACCAAAAAAAGTATATTCTGAACCAGATAGGTTTACGAATCTGGATTTAAATCAAATTATCATTAAACTAATTTCCCATGAAAACATTGCTAGTCGTAAGCCCATTTATGAAAAATATGATAAACAAGTTCAAGGTAGAGTCTACAAAGAAACAGGCATGGCTGATGCTGGAATCATGGCGCCATTTAATTCTAGGAACTACCCTGTCGAAATTCGGAATGTCGGAATTGCAATATCAACAGATCATAACCCACGACAGAGTATTATTAGTCCATATTGGGGAGGAATTAATTCTGTCGTCGAGTCAATGCGCAATGTCGTAGCTGTAGGAGCAACACCACATGCAATTACCGATTGTTTATGTTTTGGAAATCCTGAAAAACCTGAACAGATGTGGGAGTTTGCAGAAGCCGTAAAAGGTGTATCGGAAGCCTGTAAAGCAATAACCTTAAAAGATCACCCGGAGCATGCTACTCCAATCATTGCGGGTAATGTAAGTTTTTATAATGAATCCAAAAGTGGACCAATTCCTCCAAGCCCAATAGTTAGTTGTTTGGGAAAATTAAAGGATATAAACAAATCAATTGGGATGCATTTTAAAAACGATAATTCTAGTTTATTTATGATTGGAGAGCGAAAAAATGAGTTGGGGGGTAGTATTTACTATAATTTGTTTAATGAACTTGGAGCCAACATACCTAAGCCAAATTTAGATGAAGTTAAAAATCAAATCTATTCTATTACAGATTGTATTGATTTAGAGCTTATAAAATCATGTCATGATATATCGGATGGTGGAGTTGCTTGTGCAATTATTGAGATGGCTATTGGTAATTCAATAGGGTGTGAATTAAATTTTAAAGGGGACTTGTTGCTTGAACAAATGTTGTTTTCCGAAACAGGTGGTTTTATCATAGAGGTTGATAAAGAGAATATCAACGATTTAGAGTCTATTTTTAAAAAATATAAAATAAATTTAATTCCTGTTGGTTGTACTAATGACACTCAACTAGTAAATATAAATAATGTAATCATTCAAGAATTAAAGGATCTTAAAATTGCATGGGAAAATGGATTAAGAAATAAGTTATAATGAAAAAGGTAGACTATAAATCAGCTGGTGTTGACATTGATGCAGGTAATGAAGCTGTTGTTCGAATTAAGGATGGCGTAAAATCAACTTTCTCATCAAATGTACTTACGGGGTTAGGTAGTTTTGGATCCCTTTATAATCTAACTCCTATTTTTAAAAAATACACAAACCCTGTTATGGTCCAAAGTATTGATGGTGTAGGAACAAAAACAATTATTGCTAGAAAGCTTAAAAAGTTCGACACCATTGGGATTGACCTTTTAAGTGCATGTGCTAATGATATATTGGTGATGGGAGCGAGACCCTTAACATTTTTAGATTATATTGCCAATGATAAGTTAAACCCAGAAACAATTGAGGAAATTGTCTCAGGTATGATACAAGCATGTCGCGATACTGGTGTGTCATTGGTTGGAGGTGAAACAGCAGAAATGCCGAACACATATCTACCAGGAGAGCATGATCTAGTTGGTGTGATAACTGGAGTTGTTGAGAAGAAAAAAATAATCTCAGGTGAAAATATACAGCCTGGTAATATTATTCTTGGCCTACCATCTAGTGGACTTCATACAAATGGTTACTCGTTTGCGCGAAAACTTTTTTTTGAAATTGGTGGATATGATGTGGATGATAAGATATCGGGTCTCAATAAAAGTATTGGGTTAACACTTTTGGAGCCACACATTAATTATACAAATCATGTATTTACTGCAATTGATTCAGGAATTAAAATTAATGGGATTGCCCACATTACAGGGGGAGGTATGCTTGAAAACATACCACGAATATTACCTAAGAATTGTGGCGTAGAAATTCATGAAGGATCATGGCCAATACTTCCAGTTTTTAATATTATGCAAACCATTGGTGATATTGATCAAGAAGAAATGATTCGAGCATTTAACATGGGTATCGGAATGGTGTTCATTGTTGATGAAAAAGATGTTAATGATGTTAAAAATGTACTTAAGAATTTGACAGATGTGTATAATATCGGATCTGTCGTTTCTGGGAAGGGGGTTCAAATTGTTTAATACGTTTTTGAAAATATTAAAAGGTTGTTCCATTTTTAATTATTTAGAAACAAATCATATCTAGATAGTGAACAATCAAAAAAATATTGCAATCATTCAATTTCCTGGTTCAAATACGGAACGAGAAACATTTATGGCCTGCCGCCGGGTAGGATTAAATCCTATTGAATTTTTATGGAATGAATCAACAGAATCACTATCCGCTTTTCATGGATATATAATTGTAGGGGGTTTTTCTTATGAAGATCGGTCTCGCGCTGGTATTATCGCAGCGCTCGACCCCATCATGAGCCAAATAAAGATCGAAGCTGATAATGGAAAGCCCGTTTTGGGCATTTGTAACGGTGCACAAATTTTAGTAGAAAGTGGGCTCGTTCCCGGACTCAATAATAACCGTTTGGGTGTTGCCCTAACAGACAACAAACGCGTAAAAGGTGATCTTGTGGTTGGCGTTGGATATTACAATACGTGGGCCAATTTAAAAATGAGTGCTTCACCAAACCGATGTGCTTTTACTAGACATTTAAAAAAAGGAGATTTAATAAACATTCCACTTGCTCACGGTGAAGGGAGATTTATAGTTCCCGAAAAATTACTTGATAAAATGATATCAAACGAACAGACTGTTTATAGATACTCTGATAATAACGGAAGTATAATAGATGAATTTCCTATAAATCCAAATGGATCAATGTATAATATCGCCGCAATATGTAACCCCGCAGGCAATGTGATGGCGATGATGCCACATCCAGAACGAACAGAGAATGGCGATGCTATTTTTTCATCCATGAAAGACTATATTGAATCGGACTGTCCAGTAACAGATAATAAATTATTATACGAATTACCAGACTATGAAATAAATCAATATGAGCCCAGACCAAATTCAATAAGGTGGGTTATTGATATGATAATTACTGACAATGAAGCTGAATCTGTGAAAAATGCTTTAAATCAATTAGGACACGATGTCTCAATAAAAAGACAAACGCATTGGGAAATATCATTGGACAAAAAGCATGATAAAGCAATAGAGCAAATTAAACTTTCTGGGGAACTTTATAATTCAAATAAAGAGTTTATAAGCGAAATTAATAGCAATAAAAACACAGCATCTTTATTAATTCGTCAAAAAGAAGATATGTACGGAAGAGTAAAATTTGAATCACTTTCAAAACGTTTTGAAATAAAAGAATTAATAGAATTAAAACGGGGCATAATATGGAATGTGTCAGTAAATGGCGGTAATTTTAAATCTGTTATGAATGACATATTAAACACCAACATACTATTTAACCCATTATCTTATGATTGCTATGAAATTAAATGAACAATATAAAGACCGCATTAAAGCAGAATTAAATAATACATTAACTTCAACCAACCTGCCCAGTGGTAGTAAAAAAACAGGTAAGGTTAGAGATCAATATGACGTAGGAGATAAGATTGCACTAATTACAACTGATCGACAAAGTGCATTTGATAGAGTATTGGCATCTATACCCTTTAAAGGACAAGTTTTAAACCTTACAAGTGCTTGGTGGTTTGAAAAAACTAAACACATTATTCCTAATCAGGTACTTAAGATTCCAGATCCTAATGTTACCTTAGCAAAAAAATGTACAGTATTTCCAATTGAATTTGTTGTTAGAGGATACATAACTGGTAGTACTAGTACATCCTTGTGGACAGTTTATAATAAAGGTGATCGTGAATATTGTGGAAATATTCTTCCTGAAGGTCTTAAAAAAAACCAAAAACTACGTTCAAACATGCTTACGCCAACTACTAAAGAAGAACACCATGATCGTCCTATTGCACCACCAGAAATTGTAAGCGAAGAATGGATGACGCAGGAAGATTGGGATTATTGCAGTCAAAAAGCTTTAGATCTCTTTGCTTTTGGTCAGGATAAAGCCGCAGAAAATGGTATGATTTTAGTTGACACTAAATATGAAATGGGTAAAGACCCTGATGGTAATATTGTTTTAATTGATGAAATTCATACCCCCGACTCTAGCCGATACTGGATTTCTAAAACATATGATGAGAGGTTTAGTTCTGGGAAAGAGCCTCAAAATATTGATAAGGAATTTTTGCGATTATGGTTTGTTGATAATTGCGATCCATATAATGATGAAAATCTTCCCGATGCACCAGAAGATCTTGTTGTAGAATTATCAAGTAGATATATTTTTCTGTATGAAACCATTACTGGTGATAATTTTCCCTTTCCAGAGGTTGAAAAAAAAGTAAATGATAGAATTAATGAAAATTTAAAGGATGAATTATGAAAACTGTAATTATAATGGGTTCAAAATCAGACGAACCACATGCAAAAAAAATTACCGATAAACTTGATGAGTATGACATTTCGTGGGAACAACATGCTGCATCAGCACATAAAGAGCCATTAAAAGTTCTAGAAATTTTGAACTCCAATAAAGATAATAATAACATTGTTTATATTACTATTGCTGGAAGGTCGAACGCTCTGTCTGGTTTTGTCGCAGCAAATTCTGAGTTTCCAACCTTAGGGTGCCCTCCTTTTTCAGATAAGGCAGATATGTTAGTAAATATTCATTCGACACTTCAAATGCCAAGCAATACCCCTGTTTTGACAGTTGTAGATCCTGGTAATTGTGCTTTGGCTGTTAAACGTATATTTGGTGTCTAAGAACCAACTTCAGGCACTTTCACCACTTGATGGACGTTATGAAAATAACGTAAAAGAACTTTCTGTATATTTTTCAGAGTCTGCGCTTATTAAGTATCGTCTTAAAATTGAAATCGAGTATTTAATAGCACTTAGTAGAGAAAAAGGGATAAAGGAGCTGCCCACTCTTACAACCCAAGAGCAGATTCGTTTAAGAAAAATTTATTTAAATTTCAATTCGAGTGTAGCAAAAAACATCAAAAGTATTGAAAAAACTACGAACCATGATGTAAAAGCAATTGAATATTATATTCAAAGTAAAACAAGAAAAAATCTTCATCCGTGGATTCATTTTGCATTAACATCAGAAGATATTAATAATTTGTCATATTCATTAATGTGGCAAGATGGGTTAAAAGAAATATATTTACCAACACTGGAACTAGTTAATAGAAAATTAAAAAAACTAGCTAAAAAATATAAGAATTCACCCATGCTTTCATTAACGCATGGCCAACCTGCAACACCAACAACATTTGGAAAAGAATTAGCTGTATTTTACAAAAGGCTAGATCGCCAAATTCATCAAATAAAAAATCATACCCTGTTGGGTAAGTTTAGCGGTGCGACAGGTACATGGTCTGCACAAATGGTTTCGTATCCAAAGATAAATTGGATTCGCTTTTCTGAAAAATTTGTTAAGTCTATAGGGCTCAATCCAAATTTTTATACTACTCAAATTGAACCCCATGACTCAGTTGCTGAAAGTTATTTTAAGGTAATATTGGCGAATTCTATATTGACTGATTTATGTCGAGATATGTGGTCATATGTCAGTAGAGGAATTTTAGGTCAAAAAAAAGTTTCTGGAGAAATTGGTTCATCAACTATGCCTCATAAGATAAACCCAATTCAATTTGAAAATGCAGAAGGAAATATGGGTATTTCTAACTCTATCTTAATACACCTGGCAACAAAACTTCCTTTATCTAGAATGCAACGAGACCTTACAGATTCAACGACTTTAAGGAATCAGGGAGTTGCAATGGGCCATTCATATTTAGCTTTAAAAAATATATTAAATGGTTTGGATAGAATAACAATAAATAATTTTCAAATGAAGAACGAACTGGATGGGCATTGGGAAGTTTTGGCAGAGGCTATACAGACGGTTCTTAGAAAAACGGGAAAAGAAGACTCGTACGAGAAATTAAAAATATTAACTCGTGGGCAAAAGATTGATAGTCTCAAAGTACAAAGTTTTATCAAGGATCTAAAAATATCGGATGAAGACAAAAGGATGTTATTATCCCTTACTCCAAGTTCCTATATTGGGATTGCAAATAAACTGGTAGATCAAATATAATGTGTGGCATAGCTGGTATCTTTTCCCATAAACCTGTTGCATCAGAACTTTACGACAGTATTATACATCTTCAACATCGAGGTCAAGATGCTGCTGGTATTATGACATACGATGAGCGCATGCATAAAGAAAAGGGCATTGGGCTTGCAAAAGAAATTTTCAACTCAAAAAATATGGAGTTACTTACTGGGAATATAGGTATTTCTCATAATCGTTATCCAACTCATGGTGGGTTTAGCCATGGTGAGGTACAGCCTTTTTGGACATCCGTCCCTTATGGCATTGCTCTGGCACATAATGGTAATTTAACAAATTATAACGACCTTGCTTCTGAGGTAACTAAAACAGAAACTCGCTATCTTAATACAACCAGTGATTCTGAAGTACTTTTACATTTATTTGCAGATGCTCTACACAAAGATGTGCCACCGCAGACGAGCGATGACTTTTTTGATTTGCTTTGTGATTCTGTTAATAACATTTTTAATAAGGTTAAAGGTGCTTACTCAGTTACATCAATTATCATAGGTAAGGGTCTTGTTGTTTTTAGAGATCCAAATGGTATACGACCTCTAGTTAAAGGTGAAAGATCAAACGGCAATGGAGGCAAAGATTATATTTTTGCTTCAGAAAACACTATGTTTTATGCTCTTGGGTATCAACCAAAAGGTACGGTTTTGCCAGGAGAACTAATTTATGTTGATGAATCTGGGAAAATGTTTAGTAAACGATTAGTAAAAAAAGAGTTTAATCCATGTATTTTTGAGTATGTCTATTTTGCGCGCCCCGATGCTAGATTAAATGATGTAAGCGTATATCGATCACGCTTAAGAATGGGTCAAAACTTAGCTGACTCTTGGAAGAAAAAACATCCTGATAAAATTCCCGATATTGTGATTCCTGCCCCAAGTACAGCAAATACTGCTGCCCTATCTTTTGCTAATGCTTTAGATGTCCGATATTCTGAGGGCTTGTATAAAAATACTTTTATTGGAAGAACATTTATTATGCCCGGACAAGCACAACGAAAAAAATCTGTGAAATATAAACTGGTACCTCAAGAACTTGAAATACGAGATAAAAAGGTAATGATTCTAGATGATAGTATTGTGCGCGGAAATACAAGTCGTGAGATTGTTAGAATGTTAAAAGACTTTGGTGCAAAAGAAGTTTACTTTACAGTTGCATGTCCGCCAGTAAAATCTCCTTGTTTTTATGGAGTAGACATGCCCACTAAGAAAGAACTAATTGCTGGGAATATGAATGAGGGTGAAATTGAAAAATATTTGGAAGTTGATGCATTACTTTATCAAACAATTGATGACCTTGTAGAAGCAGTAACAAGAAGAGGTAATCATCATATAGACCGCCCATGCATGGCCTGTCTAGATGGATTATATGTTGCTAATGATATAGATAATGAAAAAATAGTTGAGATGGAAAATATGCGAAGTCAGGATCGAAATAAAAGCTTCCTCCAAAAATAAAATATCAAAATTGAAACATAAAATTTTAATCATTGGTTCTGGTGCCAGAGAACATGCAATTATTAGAGCTATTAATAGATCTAATCATGAAAAAGAAGTTTATTGTTTAGCCTCCAATATGAATCCTGGCATAGCTAATTGTTGCGATAGTTTTAAAATAGGTAATATCAATGATCCATCTGCTGTAGAAAACTATGCAAAAGAAGTTTCGGCTAAAATAGCGATTATTGGTCCTGAAAATCCTTTAGCTGAAGGTGTAGCTGATGCCCTTTGGAGTATTGGAACTAAAACAGTTGGTCCAATAAAAGAGCTTGCTCAATTAGAATCATCAAAAGCATTTACTAGAGATTTGTTTAAAGAATATCGTATACAAGGTGGCGCAAAGTATAAGACATTCAATACTATAGATGGAGTATCTGATTTTTTAAAAATCTTAAAAGATAATTATGTAGTTAAATATGATGGACTTATGGGAGGCAAAGGCGTTAAGGTTTCTGGAGAGCATATAAAATCTCACGATGAGGCCATATCATATTGTAATGAATTATTGTCAATGGATGGAGAATTTGTAATTGAAGAAAAATTTATCGGACAGGAATTTTCCCTTATGAGTTTCTGTGATGGTGATACATTGAAGCACATGCCTATAATTCAAGATCACAAGAGAGCTTACGAAGGTGATACAGGTCCAAATACGGGAGGCATGGGGACCTATTCAGACATAAATCATTCTCTCCCATTTTTGAATGAAGAAGACGTGCTTGAATCTCAGGCTATTAATTTAGCTACAGCAAAAGCTTTAAAAATAAAATTTGGGACAGGATATAAAGGAATACTTTATGGTGGATTTATGGCTACGGCCACTGGAGTTAAGCTTATTGAATATAACGCACGATTCGGCGATCCTGAAGCAATGAATGTTTTATCATTATTAGAATCTGATTTTATTGATATTTGTTATGCGATTGTTGATGGTACATTAAACCAAGTCCCAGTACAGTTTTCTCAAAAAGCAACCGTTTGTAAATATGCTGTACCCGATGGATATCCTAACAATCCAGTAAAAGGTCAAAATATTGATATATCTAAAGTTTTAAATCAAAATGAGCTTTATTATGCATCTGTTGATATACAAAATGGCAAACTAGTTGAAGCTGGTAGTCGAACTGTTGCTGTAGTTGGAATAGCAGATTCTATTTCGTCTGCAGAAATTATTGCTGAAAATGAAATTAAATCTATTACAGGTCCACTTTTTCATAGAAAAGATATTGGCAAAGATGAGTTAATACAAAAGAGAATTGATCACATGAGAAACTTAAGATGATAAATCTTGGTGTTTTAGGCTCAACAAAAGGAACGGATTTGCAAGCAATTATTAATGCTATTTCTGAAAAAAAATTAAACGCTAAAATTTCAGTTGTCATATCAAATAATTCTCAAGCATTCATTCTAAAGCGTGCCCAGAAACATGATCTCCCAACAAAGTTTATTTCACACATTGGTAAAGATCGGAGTCTGTTTGATTCTGAAATAACTTTAGTTCTTAAAAAGTATAATGTTGAAATGGTTTTACTTATTGGGTTTATGAGAATACTATCCTCGGATTTTTGCAAAGAGTGGGGAAAAAGAATAATTAACGTTCATCCTTCTTTGTTGCCTAAATATAGCGGTGGTATGGATACCAATATTCATGAACAAGTTTTAAAAAATGGGGATAAGGAAACAGGATGCACAATTCATTTTGTCACAAACGAATTAGATGCTGGCCCAATTTTGATGCAATCAAAATGTCAAGTGAAATCCTATGATACTGTAGATACATTAAAGAAAAAAGTTCAAAAATTAGAAGGAGAGTTATTTATTGATTGTATTAATCAATTAGATACCTCTCAATATGAATAATGGGTAAAAAGAATACACTAGAACAAATTGACGCTTTTCAAAAAAATACGATGACTGATCATCTAGGAATTAAAATAACAGATTATGGTAATAATTATATATGTGGCAAAATGCCTGTAGATCACCGAACAAAACAACCATATGGACTTCTTCATGGAGGAGCAAGCGTAGCATTTGCTGAAACTTTAGGGAGTATTGGTGCGGGTATGCAGATAGATTATAATAATCAATCAGTTGTGGGAATAGAAATAAATGCCAGTCATTTAAAATCAATAAAAAAAGGCTGGGTTTATGGACGAGCACAGCCATTAAGAGTCGGTAAAAACATTCAGGTGTGGGATATTAATATTACAGATAAGGACGATAATTTAATTTGTGCGAGCCGTTTAACCCTTGCCATTATAAAGAAAAGATGATTGAAAAACCTGAATTAAATAAAAATCCAATTCAAATTAAGCGAGCGCTTGTTTCTGTATATGATAAAACCAATGTTGTTGATTTAGTGCAAGTATTACATGATAATAAAATAGAAATATTATCCACAGGGGGCACAGCAGCTGTATTAAGAGAAAGTAATATCCCCGTTAAAGATGTTAGTGAGTATACGAATTTCCCTGAAATAATGGATGGACGGGTTAAAACAATAAATCCACTAATTGAGGGTGGTATTCTTGGACTACGAGATATTCATAATGATGATGCAAAATCTAATTCAATAGAATGGATTGATCTTGTAATTTGTAATCTATATCCATTTTCAGAAACAATTAATCAAAAGAATTGCGATTTACCTCTTGCCCTAGAAAACATTGATATAGGTGGTCCCACAATGATTCGCTCTGCTGCAAAAAATCTAGGCTGGGTTTGTGTATTGGTCGACCCTTCAGATTATAATGTTGTTTCATCTGAGATAAATGAAACTAGAACTCTTTCATTTAGCACTAGAAAAAAACTTGCTTCAAAGGCCTTTGGCCATACCGCAGAATACGATACGATAATACATAATTATGTAGAAGATACGTCGATGCCGACTGTTTTAAATTTATCTTATAATAAACATTCAGAATTACGCTATGGTGAGAACCCGCACCAATCTGCATCATCTTATAAAATTGTCGGTAATACTGATACAAATATTCTTAATGCTACAGTTCATCAAGGAAAAAAACTTTCTTATAATAATATAATGGATGCTGATGGCGCTTTAGCTTGTGTAAGAGAGTTTGACGAGCCTACATGTGTTATTGTAAAACACTCTAATCCCTGTGGTGTTGCAATTGGGGAAAATTTATTAGAGGCCTATCATAATGCATTTAATGCGGATTCAATATCGGCCTTTGGAGGTATAGTTGCATTGAATCATAAATGTACTGCTGATGTAGCAAGGGCTATTATAAATGTGTTTGTTGAGATTGTATTGGCGCCAGAATTTGATGATGAAGCTTTAAATATTTTTTCAAAAAAACAAAATATAAGAGTTCTATCAGTTGGCAATTTGGAATCGCGAGAATCAAAAATAGAAGTTAGAAATATAGACGGGGGATTACTAGTTCAGGATACTGATATAAAAAACTTAAGTGAAAATGATTTAAAAGTTGTAACTAAAAACAAACCAACTAAAATAGATATTAAAACAGCATTATTTACTTGGAAAGTATTACGACATGCAAAATCTAATGGAATACTTATAGCAAAAAATAATATTACAGTAGGCCTTGGCGCTGGCCAAGTCAGTAGAGTTGATGCTGTATCAATGGCTCTTAAAAAAGGAGGTGATAATGTTTCTGGTAGTGTTTTGGCATCTGATGCATTTTTCCCATTTAGAGATAGTATTGATTCATTAAAAAATTCAGGAATATCAGCTATTATTCAACCCGGGGGATCAATTAGAGATCAAGAAATAATTGATGCTTGTAATGAATATAATATATCAATGATGTTTACTGGTACGCGATGTTTTAAACATTAATATATTGGGACTGATGGATCAATAAGTTTTGACCATTCATCTATTCCACCAATTAAATTATATACATTATAACCTAGAGGCTCCAAGTACTGACAAACATTTGCTGATCTTACGCCACTATGACACATCACAACTATTTTTTTATTTTCATCAAGCTCTTTGTATCTATTAGGAATTTCCCCAATAGATATATTTATATGAGGACTAATATTTGCAAAATCAATTTCATTTTTTTCACGAACATCTAATAAAATAAATTTTTCATGATTTTTTTTCATGCTTTTTAATTTCGAGACATCAATTTCTTTCATCTAATAATAATCTCCATAACTTTCATTTAACAATCTTACATTCTAATAATAAATTTTTAAAGAATTATATGAAAATAAAACAAGTAATACCCATTACAATGATTTTAATATCTGCTTGTGCATCAAATAGTGGAGATCGAAGACCTTCAAGACCGAGAAATATTATTTCTCAAGAAGAAATTCAAGGAATGGCTACGGCTCTTAATGCATATGATATTGTTTCTTTTGGAAGACCCGCATGGTTGAGATCAAGAGACAAAACACCTTCTGTCTATTTAAATGGTGTTCAGCTTGGTGGTTTAGATCAACTTAGCAATATATCAAGCGCATCTATTTTAGAGTTGCGACTATTAACACCATCAGAAGCGGCATTACTTTATGGGACTGGCGCTGGAATGGGTGGGGTAATTGATGTTAAAATTCGCTAATTATACTGAATAATTATTTATAAATGTTATATCAAACCATTTATTTGTTCAATATAACATTTGTAAAATTCCACTTAATAATTGTGTAAAAAATGCTTTTAATTCTATCAATATCTGTATTTACTATAGTAACAACACTCTTTATTCTTGATATGAATAAAGATCAGAATATGAACAGTAATATTTCGACATATTTTGATCCATTATTTTCTGAAACCATCGTAACTCATAATTATGCAGCTAGCCCTGAATTTGTATGGCAAGAAATCACAACGTTATCAGATTATAACTTTTGGTTTCCTGGGATTCTAAGAATTTTACCAGTGGTCGATTCCGATAGGTTTGTTCATAAATATTCATTTGATAAATTCCAATTAGCTCCAGGGTCAACAATTAAAGTAAGACCATTTAGTCTATCACCATTATTTTCTGGTCGAATTCTATCTGTTAGGGAGAATCAAAAACTGTCTCTCGAAGTTCGATTTAATCCAGTTCATAAAGAAACAATAGTTTTTGATTTAGAAAAAATTCCTGAAGGGACATCGGTTACTTGCAAGAGATCAAGCAAGGGAATCTTTTCCTGGATGAGTATTTGGGGTTTTGCAAATAATAAATCCAAGATTCTTGATAATTTAGGTTATTTAATTCCTGAAGAAGATCAATTGACAGATGATCAGTCTAGCGCTGCTGATGATGCAGGGCCACAATATAGTAGAGAGGCCACTATCGCAAGAGCTGTTCAGGCCGGTCTAGATGGTGATATGGATATTATTAATGCAATCCCAGATAAGCCAACCAGAGGCATGGCCAAAGCTATGCTTGTACAAACAAAACGAAAAGGTGGTTCAATGCCTGAGCACCTTGTTAAAGCATTATCTGAAGAACCTATTGAGGGTAATAAAGCTCCTAAACAACAGAAAGTTGAGACTTCAAATCAAGGGTTTCCTAATTTTGATAATCAAGAAGACTTAATTTCATTTGTAGTTAATAAAGCATTAGATGGAGATGATGAACCAGTAAATACAATTGATGATAAAGTAACCAGAGGTAAAGCTAAAGCCTTGCTTGTAAAAATTAAACGAGGTGCAGTAGAACGACCAGACATGCCTAATGTAAAAGATGAAAAAACTGTCGTTGAGAATCAAGATACTACTGCAAGAGATAATTCTAATGATAGCAATGCTAATTCCGAATCAGAATTGATTGAGCGGCTAGTTGCAGCAGGCGTTGAAGGAAATATGGATGAAATTAATGCATTAGATAATCGTGTTTTGAGAGGAAAAATTAAAGCTGCTATTGTAAAAGCAAAGCGCGCAGCATCAAATTAAATTATTTTCATATACCTTGAAAAATGTTTTCATTTATTAGGTATTTATTTTTTTTCTTTATACCCATAACAATATTTTGTCAAATATCTGTTTCTTCTAATCTTTCCTCAAATTACGCTAATAGTCAAAATCATTATAACTATTTTGAAAATATAATAAATTTAAATATCACAAGCGGGAATTGGATGAGTTGGCTGGAGTTAGAGTTTTCAGAACCCCCAATATTAGGACCTGATTACAAAGGTATTAGAAAATTAAGATTAGACTATGTTGGTGATTTTGCACAATTAAAAATTGGTGACATATATGAGTATTGGGGCAATGGGATGATACTAAATAGTATTGATGATAAAAGTATAGATCTGGATACAGGAATAAGAGGGGCCTTATTATCATTATCTAGAAAAAACTTTGATTTTTTAATATTAGCTGGTAATCAAAAAATAATGAGAAACTCCAATCAAATCTCAAAATATGATGAAAGAATCCCAAATTATAAATCTAAGTATGATTTATATGGAAGTAGAATAAACTTTACATATAATAATTTTTCTAGTGGTATTCATTTTATATCAGCAAAACAATTTGACAAAAATATAAGTGGTACATATATATATAATTCTCACAAACTAATTGGTTTAAACATTGATTATTTTTCCGATAAACTAGATTTAATCTTTGAATATCTTTCAAAAGATAATAACGGATCGGGAATATTCGCTGATTTGACGGTTTATAAAGAAAAGTTAATTTTTTTAAACCCAGTATCAATTGGACTAACTTATAAAAATTATCTTTTTTCATTTCGAAATCCAACCGAACGATGGGATTTTGTAAATAATAAAACTGGTATAATACCAATTCAACAAATGCCCACAGTATTTCAACTTCATAGCTCGTATTTACTATCACGCATTACGCATATTATTGACTATAATGATGAGGTTGGATATAATCTTAATATAAAGGGGAAATTATCTCATAGTTCCTCATTTTTATTTAGCTACTCTAATGCTAGTAGAAACTATGAATGGCGAATAAATGATAATTATGAATGGACAAAAATTAAAAAAAATAATTCCAGATTATTATTTCCTAATAGCAATGATTTTTTTAATCCATTTAAAGAAGTTTATTTTGAAATAGATGGATTTAATAATAATGCTAAAAGTTATTATAAATTTGGTTTTTCATCTATGAGAGATATTTTAGAGCTATATGAAAATCAACAATTTCTTAGTGCTGATTTAACATCATTAAATCGATATAGTTATGAATTCAGATCTGCCTATACATTACCGATTGCGTATACTTACAGGTTAACTGATAATCGTAGTATTGATTTTATATTTGAATATCAGAATCTAAAAAAGGGAATTATTAGGTATGATGATAAATTAACCTCAGAACAGTTCTCATCGAGCTTTTCAAAACCTTCACAAATTAATAGATATATTAATTTAGGATATTCATATTCACCAAAATGGTCAATGAATTTTAGTATTGATTATACAAACACTGAAGAGAAAATTGTTTTAGATACTGATCGTCATAATAATTCTTTGGAGCGGTTAATAAGTAAATTATTCAATGATGAATTAACATGGGCAAGCATGGAAATAACATATAATTATAAGCAAGATCACCGCTTATCATTGTCCTATGGATCAAAAAGAGGTGGAGTTTATTGTAGTAATGGAATTTGTAGATATATGCAGCCATTTGAAAATGGTTTCATATTTAAAATTATATCTTCATTTTAGTTAGCTACTTAAAATTTTATATTGGTATTGAAATATATTTTTATCTTTATTGACTACTAATATATTTTCTAATAAAAGTTTGGGTTCTTCAATTTTGTCTTCAAATAATCTTATTCCTCCGCCAAATATTAAAGGGTGTGGAGTAATATATAAATTGGTTAGATAGGGGAAGAATTCTTTATTTGTTATTCCTCCACCAGCAATAAAACATTTATTATTATTTAATTTTTTTAATATTTCATATGGTTTATTTTTGCGATGAAAGACAATTACCTCTCTTTTTTTTAGCTCAGTTTCCATGCAATTATAGGTATTTGAACCCATTATTACAGGATGATTTAATGTTTGTTTTTTGAATAAATGAAGATCTTTTGACCAGGTGATAGTTTCGTTGCTGTGTCGTGCAATAAACCCGTCATGGGTTACAGCAGCGATAAGAATAACTTTCATTACTTGTTATTGAAAGACCCTGCAGAAACAACAGTTAATTTATCTGGATCAATATATTTAATAATTGCTGAGTTTACTTGTTCAACAGTTAAATCTTTAATTCTATTAACATATTTATCTAAATATTTTATATCTTTATTTCTTTCAGCATTTGATAAAATTTGACTAACAAGTCCTCCAGTTGTATCCATACCTACTTTAAAAGTCCCAGTGATTGTAGATTTTTTTGAATCAAGTTCATCGGGTTTAATACCATTTTTATACCAATTATTTATTTGATCCATTGTAGCGGCTTTTCCATTTTCTATCAGGTCTGGTGCAAATGTCCCCCATGTACTCCAATATCCGTCTAAACCAAATTTTACTCCAGCTATTGATGAGCCAATGCCATATGTTAACCCTTGTTCATCTCGAACTGTTTGCATTAGTCGTGCAGAAAAATTTCCACCAAGTATATAAATTCCCATCATTAGCGCATAATAGTCATTATGTTCACGGTCAATTCCAATCGGTTGTCCTATATATATATCAGCACTCGTTTTATCATTTATGATTATAGTTTCGTCAAGTTTATCCGATGGATTTGCCTTTAATTTATTTTCAATATTTTCTAGATTTTGCGTATTATAATTACTAAAAGCTTTATTAATCTGATCATTAAATAATTGTTCATCAATATCACCAGCCGCAGCAATATTTATAGTTCCTAATCCATACGCTTTACTATGAAACTTTTCAATATCATCTTTTTTTATTGAATTAATATATTCAATAGTTTCATCTGTATTTAATCTATAGTTTAAATGATTTTCAGGATATAGTTTTCGTGAAAACAAAATATGTGCTTGTTTTTTTGTGTCCTCTCTTGATTGTTCAATTTGACCAATCATTCGTTTTTTTAATTTTTTTAACTCAACTTCATCAAATAGTGGGTTTTTTAATTCATCAGATAAAACATCAATAACCATCGCAATATTATCTCTTAAACAATGACATGTAAAAAAAGTGTGATGTTGTGTAGACCCAAATTTTATTTCTGCACCAACTGCATCTAATGTTTCACTAATCTCAAATTTATTTCTAGTGGTTGTACCCTTATCAATCATTGATGATGTTAATGTAGAAATTTTTGAGTTATTGTGTGAGCAGTTAATAGATCCACCGTGAAAACTTCCTGAAAATGTTACTACATCTTTTGCCATTGTAGGAATTATATAAGTTTTTATTCCTTCAATAGGACTAGAGATGCTTACTTGATTTTCAAAAAATCCCAATTAAATATTTCCATTATTACTTGAAATAAACCAACCTGTTGTCTTGTACTTATCAATAAGATAGTTTTGAGCAATTTTCATTATATCCTTTTTTGATACAGAATTAATCTTTTCAAGAAAAGTTGTGTAAAAAGTCCAGTCACCAATAGCAAGTGCTTCATTAATTGCACTTGCAACTGAATATGAACCATCTCGACTAAAAGCAACGGTCGCTTTGGTTTGTGCCTTAGCTCTATTGATTTCATCATCAGTTACGCCATTCTTTATTATATCTCTATACTTACTCAAGATAATATCTTCAATATTTTTATGATTTTCACCTGGATTTAAAAATGCGTAAGTGATAAACAATCCGTTATCTTTAAATGGGAAATCATACATGAATAATGATGTTGCTAACCCAGGATCTATTAATGCTTTGTGCAATCTGCTTGATTTCCCATCTGCAAAAATTTTACTAAGCAGATGCAATGCATAGGTATCAGAGCTCAGACCTGGAGGTGTTTTATGTGCAACCGCTACAATATCAGTTTGTCCTTTGCGATTTACGGTTACTCGCCTTTCCCCCTCTTGCTCAGGTTCTTCAGTATACATATCAGGAATATCATGTGTGCTTTTTGAATGTTCTCCAAAATATTTATTAACTAGATTTAAAGCATCTTCTTTCTCTATGTCACCAATGATTGTTACTGTTGCATTGTTTGGCCAGTAATATGTGTCATAAAATTCTTTGAGCCTTTGCGTGCTGACATTTTCAATATCAGATCTCCAACCAATTGTTGAATGATGATACGGGTGGGCTTGATATGCTGTTGCCCAAATATTTTTATCTAAAACATCGAATGGACTATTTTCTCCACGTTCAAACTCATTTCGCACTACAGTCATTTCTGGCTGACGATCTTCATCTCTTAAGAATGCATATCTCATTCGATCTGACTCTATAGCAATAGCTTTTTCTAAATGTTCACTTGGGACAACTTCAAAATAATTAGTTCGGTCATTCCATGTGGTTGCATTTATTTGTGCTCCAATACTTTGTAGTTCTGTCCAAATAGCTGTACCATTTTCTTTATTATAATTTTTTGACCCCTTGAACATTAAATGTTCTAATAGATGTGTTGAACCAGTATAGCCTATTGCTTCATTGCGAGAACCCACATGATATGTTACCATTAGAGTTGCTACAGGAGCAGCATGATCTTCCAATAATAAAACCCTTAAATTATTTTTAGATAGAATGAACTCATCAATATCTCCAGATGTTTTGATGAATTCAAAATTTTTATAATTATTTTTTTGGGACATAAAGATCCGTAATAGTTCCAAGAAATACTTCAGCTGCCATTGCAAAAGTTTCACCAACTGTAGGGTGGGGGTGAATAGTTAATGATATATCTTCAGCATCGACACCCATCTCAATAGATAGCATGGCCTCAGAAATCATATCTCCTGCACCTGGTCCAACGATACCCACACCAAGTACTCTTTTATTTTCGGGATCAAAAAGAATTTTTGTTTTACCCTGATTTGCTCCCATAGAAATTGCTCTCCCACTTGCTGCCCATGGGAACTCACCTTTTGTATAATTTACTTTATTTAATTTTGCTTCTACTTCATTAAGCCCCGCCCATGCAACCTCAGGGTCCGTGTATACTACAGATGGAATAGCTTTATAATCCATTGCAGCCGGGTGTCCTGAACAAACTTCTGCTGCAACTTTTCCTTCATGAGTAGCTTTGTGAGCAAGCATTGGGTTTCCTACAATATCGCCAATTGCAAAAATGTTTTTTACCGATGTTCTTTGATAAACATCTACATCAATGTATCCTTCACTATTCAACTTAATATCTGTATTATTGAGATTTAATAATTCTGTATTTGGTTTTCTACCAATCGCAACTAATACTTTATCATAATTATCATTAGTTACCCCTTTATCATTTTCAATTGATACATTTATTGAATTATTCTTTTGTACTTCTAGATTTGCAACTTTTGATGATAGTAAAATTGATTCGAATTGTTTGGTTAGTTTTCTATAAAGAGGCTTAACAATATCTTCATCAGCCCCGGGAATTATATTAGGCATGAATTCAACAATAGTAACTTTTGAACCTAAAGAAGCATATACTTGACCAAGTTCTAAGCCAATGGCCCCACCCCCTATAACAAGTAATTTATTTGGTATATCAACTAATTCAAGAGCAGTTCTTGAAGTTAAAATTGAATCATGATTTATAGAAATACCTGGGATCATTCCAGAAGTTGAACCCGTGGCAATAATACATTTTTCATATTTTATAGTGATATTCGATGATTTAGTTTTTACCTCTAGTTCATTATTATTTTTAAAGCTAGCTAAGCCTTGTATTGTTTCAACACCTCGAGCTTTAGCCATCTTGTCAATACCTTGATTAAGTTGTGATACAATTTTATTTTTATGTAATCTTATTTTCTCTAAATCAATATCAGGTTTATTGTATGATACTCCCATTTTAGAAAGGTTATTTGTTTCATCCATAACCTTGGCAATATGTAAAAGCGCCTTTGATGGTATACAGCCTCGATTTAAACATACACCACCAAGCGTAGGGTCGCGGTCAATTAATACAACTTTTTTCCCGAGATCAGCAGCACGAAACGCAGCTGCATACCCTCCCGGCCCTGCACCAATTACAGCAATCTCTACTTCCGTAGTTTTACTCATTTATTTATCCTGAAAATTTGAAATATCTCCAAGCACTTCAATCAATCTTGATGTAAAAGTAGAACCAGCAACTCCATCAATAACTCTATGGTCATATGATAGTGAAAAAGGCATAATATATTTTAAAGATTGTTTTTTTGTTTTTTGATTATAAACATCTTTCCACCAGCTTCTCGATATACCGAGTATTGCAACTTCAGGTGGGTTGATTATTGGTGTAAAAAACTTTCCACCTACACCCCCAAGACTTGAAATAGTAAAAGTTCCAGATTTTAATTCTTCTGGTCTAAGTTTTTTATTTCTAGCTCTAGCGCTTAAATCTGAAAGCTCGATTGATAATTCAACGAGTGATTTTTTATCTACATTTTTTATAACTGGAACTAGTAAACCATTAGGTGTATCAACAGCAATACCTAAGTTAAAATACTTTTTAAGTATAAGATTTTGTTCATTATAATCTAATGAACTATTGAATTTGGGCATTTCTTTAAGAACTATTGTAACTGCTTTAATAAAAAAAGGTAGAAAAGTTAATTTTATTTTCTTTTTAGCAGATTTTTTATTTATATCTTGTCTATACTGATGTAAATCTGTGATATCTGCTTCATCAAATTGAGTTACATGAGGAATATTCTGCCATGCACTCTGAAGCCGCTTTCCTGTAATTATATTAACTTTAGTTAGTTTCTGAACCTCAGTATCTCCCCATTGAGAAAAATTAATTTCAGGTTGCCGATATGAAATTGTGCCTGATGACATGGCCATTTGAAGTTTAATATAATTGTTAAGATCATCTTTAGTTATACGACCTTTAAGTCCAGTTCCTTTTATTATATTTAAATTAATATTTAATTCCCTAGAAAGTCTTCTGACTCCCGGGGAAGCAAAAATTTGTTTATTATTACCAGGATCAAAGTCCTCCTGTAACTTGACAACTTTCTTTGAATCGTTGTTAGCTTCTTTATCATTATTCTCAGCTTGAGGTTTTTCTTTTTTAATTTCTGATGGAGAATCTATTTTTTTAGTTTTGTCATCTAATTCAACAGCAATTAATACTTGTCCTGTCTTAATCTCATCTCCAACTTTAACAGAAATCTTACTTACTTTTCCGCTTACTTCAGATGGAATTTCCATCGATGCCTTATCTGATTCTAGTACAATAATTGTATCGTCAGACTTGATTGAATCACCCTTTGATACTTTAATTTCACTAACCTCGGCGCTATCAATTCCTTCTCCTAAATCTGGTAGTTTGATTTCTTTAATCATCTATTATTCTAAACAGTTATGGGGCTAGGTTTTTCAGGATCTAAATCATATTTTTTCATAGCACTTTTTATTTTAGTTGTTTCAATCTTTCCATCTAAAGCTAATGCTTTTAATGCAGTAAGGACTACATAATAACGATCAACTTCAAAGAATTTTCTTAAATTTTCTCTAGTATCACTACGACCAAAACCATCAGTTCCTAATGCATAAAAATCTCCAGGCACATATGGACCAATTTGTTCAGAAACCATTTTTACATAATCAGAAACAGCTATAGTTGGAACATTATTTTTACTTAAACATCTTTCTAAATGTGATTTTTTAGGGTTTTTATCTGAATGAAGAAGATTCCAACGTTCAGTTTCTTCAGCATCTCTTCTCAGTTCACTAAAACTTGTTACATTCCAAATTCCAGCTTCTATTCCCCAATCTTTTTTTAATAGCTTTTCAGCCTCAAGCACTTCTCGCATTAGGGGACCACTACCTAAAAGTCTTACAGTAGGTGAGTTTGTTGATTTTATTTTATATAAACCATTTATTATATCTTTTTGGATTTTGTTTGGCATTGGAGGATGCTCATAATTTTCATTTTCCAAAGTTAAATAATAAATAACATCTTTATTGTTTTCACACATTTCAACAAGACCATGATGTATAATTGTAGCAATTTCATATCCATATGCTAGATCGTAAGCTTTAATATTAGGTGTTGCTGCAGCTGCTAAATGGCTATGTCCATCTTGATGTTGTAATCCTTCACCATTTAATGTTGTTCTTCCAGCTGTCCCTCCTAACAAAAAACCCCTTGCTCTCATATCTCCAGCAGCCCAAATCAGATCCCATGTTCTTTGAAATCCAAACATTGAATAATAAATATAAAAAGGTATCATCTTAATACCATGATTGCTGTAACTAGTGCCTGCTGCAATAAATGATGATACAGCTCCTGCCTCATTGATTCCTTCTTCTAATATTTGTCCATTAGTTGCTTCTTTATAATACAAGAATTGATCTGAATCAACCGGGTCATAAAGTTGCCCAGAGCTAGAATAAATGCCAAGCTGTCTAAACAATGGGTCCATTCCAAATGTTCGAGCTTCATCCGGGATTATTGGAACAATATTTTTACCTATATTTTTATCCTTAGTTAATAAAGTGATTAATCTAACATACGCCATAGTTGTAGATATTTTTCTATCTCCGCTTCCATCAATTAACTCCTTGAATATAGAAATATTTGGAACTTTCAAATTCTTAGATTCATCAATCCGTGATGGTAAAAACCCCCCGAGTTTGTTCCTTTGCTTTATAAGGTATTTATATTCTTTAGAGTTTTTATTAAAACGATAGAAAGGAGCTTTCATTGCTTCTTCATCAGTAAACTTGAGATTAAATCTATCCCTAAAGTATAGAAGCTCTTTTTCATTAAGTTTTTTTTGATTGTGTGTGATATTTCTACCTTCCCCTGCTTCACCTAATCCATAGCCTTTTATAGTTCTTGCTAATATTACTGTAGGGCCATCTTTATGATTAATTGCCTCATTATAAGCTGCATACATTTTTTCAGGATCATGTCCACCTAATCTCAATCGTTCTAATTGTTTATCAGAAAGATGCTCAACCATTTTTAAAAGTTCAGACGATTTACCAAAAAAATGATCACGTATATATGCACCATCTTCTACAATATATTTTAATAAATCACCATCAACAATTTCCTCCAATCTGTTTAAAAGTAACTCATTAGATTCACTTTCAATCAATTCATCCCAATCACCACCCCATATTGCTTTTATTACGTTCCAACCAGCACCTCTAAATGCTCCTTCTAATTCTTGTATAACTTTTGAATTGCCCCTTACTGGGCCATCTAATCTTTGAAGATTGCAATTAACAACAAAAATAAGATTATCTAATTTTTCTCGTGATGCTAAAGTTAATGCACCAAGAGCCTCAGGCTCATCCATTTCACCATCACCTAAAAATGCAAAAACCTTTCTTGTGGACTCTTTTTTTATATTTCTATCAGATAAATAACGCATAAAGCGAGCTTGATATATTGCCATTATTGGACCCAAGCCCATTGATACCGTGGCAAATTGCCAAAAATCTGGCATTAAATATGTGTGTGGATAGGATGAAAGTCCACCCTCTTCTGATAGTTCTCTTCTGAAGTTATGTAAATGCTTAGCATCTAATCTTCCTTCTAGATATGCTCTCGCATAAATGCCTGGAGATGCATGACCCTGGAAAAAAATTAAGTCGGCTCCATCCCTATGGTCAGGTCCTTTGAAAATGTGATTGAAAGCAACTTCATAAAGAGTTGCTGCGGATGCAAATGTTGATATATGCCCACCTATTCCTGGTGTTTCTTTATTCGCTTTAGTCACCATTGCCATTGCGTTCCATCTAATTATTGATTTGATATTTCGTTCGATGTCTCTATCTCCAGGATAGCTAGGCTGTTCGCTTGGTAAGATAGTATTTATAAATGGAGTGTTTGTATTAAATGGTAAGCGAGCACCATTAGCTTGGGCGTATTCAATTAAAGTTTCTAATAAGTACCTGGTGCGTTCATAGCCATGCTCTTCAAGAGCATCCTCGATTGAATCTATCCACTCCTTAGTTTCTTGAGGGTCTATATCTTTATATTTTTCCGCCATATATTTGATTTATTTTTTTGGATTATCCATCAGGAAATTACATCCTTTAGTGAAAATAGATTTAGATTTATCTCTTAAAGAGATTTTGATGGTTTATATATAATTATTTCTAATTTTTATATAGAAGTAATAGCTATATCATTTTTCTTTAGAAATTCTTTAGTTTTACTACAAACAGGGGCAGATGTGTATAAACAGATGTTACTCTCTTGAATTGTATTAATCTTTTTTGCTTGATTTACTATTCTATGACCATCTTTC
>Ga0066836_10000256_pt1 | contig 24027 bp, 21 predicted proteins | sample ETNtaG_18_FD_71568 | JGI IMG/M metagenome (GOLD analysis project Ga0066836, IMG submission 71568) | Marine microbial and viral communities from oxygen minimum zone, Eastern Pacific Ocean - ETNP201302SV91 | ecosystem: Environmental > Aquatic > Marine > Oceanic | place: Pacific Ocean: Eastern... | reverse complement strand
ATTTGGATAGAATGAATTGAGGTGATCTTTCCCATTGATAAATCTATTTTCTATGCAGTTGTTATGTTTTAACTAAGTTATCAATTTTTACTAACTTTTCCATTAAAGGCTTAAGCTCATCCAATGGCAATGAATTTGGTCCATCACTCAGAGCCTTTTCAGGATCTGGGTGAGTCTCTATAAAAATCCCTGCTATACCGACTGCGCTAGCAGCTCTTGCTAATGGGTTTATATATTCTCTTTGCCCATCCGATGAACTACCCTTAGCACCTGGCAGTTGAAGTGAATGCGTAGCATCAAAAATAACTGGGCATTGTGTCTCTTTCATAATGACAAGAGATCTCATATCAGAAACTAAATTGTTATATCCAAAACTGTAACCTCTCTCACAAACTAATATATTTTCATTACCCTGTGACTTAGCCTTTTTCACAACATTCTCCATATCCCAAGGGGATAAAAATTGCCCCTTCTTTATATTCACGGGAATATTCTGTGCCACAACTTTTAAAATAAAGTTCGTTTGTCGACACAAAAAAGCAGGTATTTGAAGGATGTCAACAACTGATGAAACTTCATCTAATGGTGTGTCCTCATGAACATCAGTTAATACTGGAACGCCTATTTTTTCTTTTACACTTTGGAGGATCTTTAAACCCTCCTCTATACCGGGACCTCTATAACTGTCTATCGAGGTTCTATTGGCCTTATCAAACGATGATTTAAACACATAAGGTATCCCAAGATTTTTAGTAATCTCTTTAATGTGTCCAGCCACGTCATGAGCTAATGCTTCATTCTCAATCACGCAAGTGCCTGCAATGAGGAGCAGAGGTGACTCATTTGAAACTTCTATATTTGCAATTTTAACAGCCATAAATATATTATTTTTCTGAATATTCTACAGCAGCCTGAACAAAAGATTGAAATAAAGGGTGTCCTTTAAGCGGTGAAGAAGTAAATTCAGGATGGAATTGGCAACCAATAAACCATGGATGGTTTTTGATTTCGATCATTTCAGCAAGACCATCTTTCGAAAATCCTGAAAAAACAAGCTCCTTTTCTTCCAGCTGCTCCCGATAATTACTATTAAATTCATAGCGATGTCTGTGTCGCTCAAAAACTGAATCTTTGCCGTAAACAGAACTGGCCAGTGTTCCTTTTTGAAGATGGCACTCTTGAGCACCTAATCTCATTGTTCCTCCTAGATCTGAATCATCATCTCTATTCTCTAATGAACCATCGGAATTTAACCATTCAGTTATTAAGGCTATAACAGGAGCTTTTGTTTTTGGATTAAACTCAGTGCTGTTTGCATCCTTTAAACCTAAAACATTTCTTGTGTATTCAATCACAGCAGCTTGCATTCCTAGGCAAATCCCTAAAAAGGGAACTCTATTTAATCTTGCAAATTCTATTGATTGAATCATACCTTCAATACCCCTATCTCCAAAACCTCCAGGTATTAATATTGCATCTAGCTCATTCAATCCATTGGTTCCTTTTTTTTGTATTTCTTCTGATTCAACATAAACAATCTCAACCTCTGCAGAAGCCTTAAACCCGGCATGCCTCAAAGCCTCACTTAATGAAATATAAGAATCTTTAAAATCTACGTATTTACCAACCATTCCAATCTTGACCTTTGCTTTTGAATTACTCTTTGCTTTGATTATATTTTGCCAATCAGATAAATCAGCTTCAGGAGTATTTAATTTGAGTTTTTCTACAATAATGTCATCCAGACCTTGTTCTTTTAAAATAAGAGGGATTTGATAGATATCCTCTGCATCATGGGCTGATATTACAGCCTGTTTATTAACATTAGTAAATAAAGCAATTTTCTCAAAATGCTCTTTTGGTAACGGCAATTCTGAACGGCAGACTAAAGCATCTGGTTGAATGCCAATTGCTCTTAATTCTCTAACTGAATGTTGTGTTGGTTTTGTTTTTATCTCATCTGAAGCTCTTATATATGGAACTAGTGTTAAATGCACATATGCAACCTCATAATCGTTTTTTTCTATTCCCATCTGCCTTATAGCTTCTATAAAGGGCAATGATTCTATATCTCCTACCGTTCCCCCTATTTCAACTATTGTCACATCATAATCTTCAGAGCCATCCTTTATGCTGTTCTTGATTTCATCTGTAACATGTGGAATGACTTGTACAGTTGCCCCTAAGTAATCTCCTCTCCTTTCTTTAGCAATGACATTTTCATAAACTTTACCGGCAGTAAAATTACTGCTTTTGCTTGTAATAGTATTTACATATCTCTCATAGTGACCTAAATCGAGATCGGTTTCTGTTCCATCTTCTGTGACAAATACTTCGCCATGTTGATAAGGACTCATCGTTCCGGGATCTACATTAAGATAAGGGTCAAGCTTCATCATGCCGACTTTGAGACCCCTTGCTTCGAGTATTGCTCCCAAAGAAGCGGAAGTAACACCCTTGCCAAGAGCTGACACTACACCGCCAGTTACAAAAATAAAACTAGACATACCCGGATTTTTCACCTTTCCTGTTCATATTTAATAATGTGGGAGTTTCTACAAAACTTCGGGAAATGTAAAATTGCTATCCCGGTATTTCAAGTTATCAGATTATGCCTTATCTAACAATCAAGAATTGTGAATGATATCCATTTCTTTGTTCCATGAAATAAGAAAACCATCTTCTTTTTCTTTGGCTTTATAATCTTGATTGAACCACAGATCCCCTACAGATATAAGGTCTTCATCAAGATATACCAAGGGAATCTCATTTCTCACCCAAGGCAATACATTGTTTTCTTGGAAAAGATTTTTTAAAGATTTTTTAATTTTATGTCCTGAGGGTTTAATTTGCTCTCCACCCTTGCGATATTTTATAGCTAGAATCTTTTTGCACTTATTTATTGCTATTCCCTGGCCTTTTATAAATTCTGCTTTTATTGACCCTCGCTTTCCACCCAAATTAATAATTTCATCAATATGCCATTTTGTTTGGTAAGGCAAACTATTAGATCTCTTTATATCTGGGCTAAGAAAATATAGTGTGTTTTTGTAACGCCTAATAGAGTAGCCATTCCATGTAATTGATGGACAATCTGATTTTGCATTTAAAAGTGTTTCGATTCCGTTTTCCAAGACCTTTAAACTAGGTGCCTTCATTTTGTTCTTATAAATCATAAACCTAAAAATATTATTAATTCTCAGACTAGATTTATTAGATAAGCTCTCTATATCAAGAATATTAAGCTGCTTTAGTTCACCAATGTCTTGTTCGGCTACTTCGTAAAGAAGTTTCTGATTATTTTCGGCTAAAACAGACAGCCTTGAAGCAGTTATTTGAGCTGAAGGCCATCTTTGCTTTATTTGTGGAATAATTTCCTTTCTTAAATAATTTCTATCAAGATCTGTATTATTGTTACTCCGATCATTAATCCATCTGATATTATTTAGCTCGGCATATTCCTTAATAACCTCTCGTGGAACATTAATTAAAGGACGGTATAGAAATCCCTTTCCAATTTTTATATTTTTTCTAATAGATCTCAATCCATCTATTCCTGTTCCTCTAAAAATCCTATATAAGGTTGTTTCCAGTTGATCATCAAGATGATGAGCAGTAAAAAGATATTCATTTTCTAGGATTATTTCCCTGAACTTATCATATCTTTGATCTCTTGCTTCAGCCTCAATACCGAAACCTTTTTGTTTAGGGTAAACAGACTTAATAATTAATGGGAGATTATATTGTTCACAAACATTGTTTACAAAATCTACCCATTCTTTAGAGGCTTTCTCTAAATTATGATTTATATGTATAACTCTTAAGAGATCAGAGGGTCTTTTAACTTTTGAAATAAGATCCAGTAATACCATTGAATCAATTCCGCCGCTCAAGGCTATAGAAAACTTATTAGAGCCCAAGGAATTAATTTCTTTGGCAATTAACTCATTTAGATTTTGATTAATATCCATAAGAATTAGATTTCATTGAATTGACCAATTAACGAATACCTTTTTCTTCTTTCCAAGAGAAGATTATCAATATCCTTATTTCTCAAAGCAGATAAGGATTCTACTAGATGGCTTCTGATCTGATGAAATGCCTCTTTTGGGTTCTTATGAAAACCACCCAAAGGTTCCTCAATAATAATATCAACAAGACCTAACTGTCTCAATCTGGATGGCGAAATACCCATAGATTCTGCAGCAGCTTCATTCTCATTAGGGTTTCTCCAAAGTATTGAAGAACATGCTTCAGGTGAAATAACAGAATATATTGAATATTGAAGCATTATCAATTCATCACCCATTCCAATTGCTAATGCACCACCTGAGCCGCCTTCCCCAATCACTAAGTTAATAATAGGAACTTTCAATGAAGCTAAAGTAAATAAATTTCTAGCTATAGCCTCACTCTGTCCTCGCTCTTCAGCACCAATTCCTGGATAAGCTCCGGGTGTATCTATAATTGTGACAATTGGAATTGAAAACTTTTCTGCTAATTTCATTACTCTCATGGCTTTCCTATAACCTTCAGGTCTGGACATACCAAAATTTCTAAGCATTTTTTGTTTTGTGTTTACTCCCTTCTCATGAGCAATAAATACCACTGGTAAATTCTCAATCTTACCAATGCCAGCGATGATAGAAGAATCATCTGCGTACATTCTATCGCCATGCAACTCTTGGAAGTCTTTTGATATTGATTCTATGACTTCAAATGATTTAGGTCTTAAAGGATGCCTAGCTAATTGAGCTATTTGCCATTCACTTAAATCCCTAAATATTTTTCTTGTAAGTTCTTCACACTTAATTTCAAGACGTTTTATTTCATCATCAATTTCGATAGAAGCATGGTCATTAGATAAGCTTTTTCTCAGATCTTCGATCTGCTTTTCTAATTCCACAATAGGTTTCTCAAAATCAAGGAAATCCATAATAACTAATCTATTAAATATAATGATTAAATTATTCTATAAGTTAATCTAAAAAGCTAATTACAGTTATTAGATTTAGTTTGTAATAAATTGGAAATTGTTTGAGCCTAGCTCTTCCGTAAGATCAGCTCTCAGTTCTTTGGTTGGGCTAACAGTCCAATTATCACCTAGTTTAAGTTTTGTGAAATCAATATCAGTTTCATAATTTAACTGGATTTTACAAGTTCCTGGAGTATGAACTTTTAAAATTTCTTGTAGCCGAGAAGGATCAAACTTTGAATCACATCTTATAAGAAGGGTTTTAGCTCTTTTATTTATAATTGAGTCTACTGTCATTGCATCATCAACAACAAATTGCCATAAGTCTGCAAATGAATCTAGTCTCAACCTTCCCTTTAAGTATAAGAGGGCATTATTATTTAAAAGATCCCTGAATTCATCCTTCTTTTCACCAAAAATTATTCCTTCAAGTACTGCCGATCCGTCGTCTATCTTGAAAGTGTAATTATTTCCTCTTCTTTTTAAATTTGTTATTAAGCCTGCTAATTGAATCATTGAATCTTTGTCATTATATCCATTGCTATTTTTTTGAGAGTCCATCATTTTCTTAAGGGTAGCTAAATTAGACTTTGTAAGATGCTTGCAATCATCGCGATAAGCATCAAATGGATGTCCGCTGAAATAAAACCCAAGACTATTATATTCTCTCTGTAATAATTGATTTAAAATCCATTCCTTCGACCTATTAAGCTTAGGTAATGATTCCTTTAGATTCTCATCACTGTAAAATAAGTTACTCTGTCCTGTTTGTTTTTCGAGTGAGAGACGATTTGAATAATTTAGCGCCATATCTACAGACTGAGATAAAGTTGCCCTTGTTTCTCCAAAGCAATCGAACGAACCACTTGTTATAAGCGCTTCAATTGTCCTTTTTGATATTTTTTCCGATGATAGTCTGGAGCAAAAATCGAAAATATTTTGATAATTACCATTTAACTCTCTCTCCTTACTAACGGATTTTGAAATCGATTGCCCTAAACCTTTAATTGCTCCTAATGCATATCTAATTTGTTTCTCACTCTCAACAAAAAACTCATGCCTTGAATGATTAACACATGGCCCTTTTATCTCTATTCCAAAAGACTCGCAATCCTCCTTAAAGACGATTAGCTTATCTGTATTATCAATATCTGATGTCATAGAAGCAGCAAAAAATTCAGTTCTGTGATGAGTCTTTAACCAAGCAGTTTGGTATGCAATCATGGCGTATGAAACTGAATGAGATTTATTGAAGCCATACCCAGCAAACTTCTCAATTAAGTCAAAAATTCTTCTTGCTGTAGACTCATTTACATTATTCTTAATTGAACCCTGAATAAACACATCTTTTTGCTTGGTCATCTCCTCAGGTATTTTCTTACCCATCGCTTTTCTTAAAATATCTGCGCTTCCTTGGGTGTAGTTAGCTAACTTCTGAGCGATCTGCATTACTTGCTCCTGATATACAATAACTCCATATGTTGGTTTTAAGATAGTTTCTAGGGTGGGATGTAAATAGTCGATGATCTTAGTTTTACCCCCCTTCTTTCGCTCAATATAGTCATCCACCATCCCTGATTGCAGGGGTCCTGGACGAAATAGAGCCACCAGTGCTACAACATCATCAAATCTATTGGGCTGCATTCTTTTGATAAGGTCCCTCATTCCATTTGATTCAAGTTGAAATACACCTATGGTTCTAGCTGATGATAGTAAGTTGTATGTGTCTTTATCATCTAGAGAAATATTCTTGATATCTAGCTTCTGAAGATTACCGTTGCTGTGTTTCCTTTTGTAAGCATTAATTATATCAATGCTTTTTTGGATTACAGTTAGTGTTTTGAGACCAAGAAAATCAAATTTAATTAAGCCTATAGATTCTGCATCGTCTTTATCAAATTGTGTAACTGTCCCAACTTCGTCATCTAATTTATATAAGGGCATAAAGTTTGATAACTCTGATGGTGCTATGACGACACCTCCTGCGTGTGTTCCTGCATTTCTCACTAGTCCCTCAAGTTTTAGCGATAGATTTAGGATAGATTCAACATCCTCTTCCTGCTCATATCTTTCAGCTAATTCAGAAGATTTTTTTAGAGCATCTTTTATTGTTATACCAATTTCAAAAGGCACTAATTTTGCAATCTGATCTACCACAGGATATGGGTATCCAAGTATCCTTCCTACATCTCTGATTACTGCTTTTGCAGAAAGTGTTCCGTAAGTAATAATCTGTGAAACCATATTTCTTCCATATTTTCCAGAAACATAATCGATTACTGCGTCTCTTCCATTAACACAAAAATCGATATCAAAATCAGGCATTGATATACGTTCTGGGTTTAAGAATCTTTCAAAGATTAAATCATGCTCGATCGGATCAATGTCAGTTATCCCTATACAATAAGCAGCCAAAGACCCTGGACCAGATCCGCGCCCAGGTCCAACTGGTATATTTTGTTCTCTTGACCACTTAACAAAATCAGCAACAATAAGAAAGTAGCCAGCAAAACCTGTTCTTCTAATAATCTCCAATTCTTCATTTAATCTAGCTTCATAATCTGAACGATTCACTCCATCTTTCTCAACCAAGATAGTTAGACCTTCATTGGCTTGCTCAGTTAAATATTCATCTATAGAGTAATTATCAGGAGGCGAGAATGCAGGAAGAACATGGTCTATGTTTTCAAAACCAAAATTACATTTCCTTGCTATTTCGACAGAATTGATAATTGCCTCAGGAAGATCTTTGAAAAGCTCCTTCATTTCTTCTTGAGTCTTGAAATATTGTTGGTCTGTATAATCACGATGTCTACTTTGATCTTCCAAGACTCTCCCTTGATCAATGCAAACCCTTGCTTCTAGAGAAATAAAATCATTCTCAGATAGAAACTTTGGATTATTTAATGCAACCAATGGGACATCATACTTTGAAGATAATGAGACAATTCGATTGATCTGGTCTTCCTCACCAGATCTTCCCAACCTCTGAATACCAAGAAAAAGATTATTTCCAAACAATTCAGATAATTGTTCTAATTCAGAATTAATCTTCTCTTGTTCTTTTGCTGAGTTAATTTGATTTACTAAACCATCCTTATATGCAGAAATAACAATTAAACCTTTAGAAAAACCGGTTAACCAGTCGATATTTATAGACGGTTGATCATTTTTAAAGCCTTCAACATATGATTTTGTAATTAGATGACAGAGATTTTTATAACCTTCATCACTTTTACATAGAAAAATTAATTTTCTTAAATCATTATGGTTATTAGTTTCTATAGAAACAATCGAACCAATAATTAACTTAATTCCTCTTTTTTGAGTCTCTTTATAGACCTTGTAAGCGGAAAAAAGATTATTGTGATCAGTGACGCCAACAGCTGGCATATCATACTCGTCACATAAATCGATAAGGTTATCAATTCTCACAACACTCTGACCTAGAGAATACTGAGTATTAACATCTAAATGAATAAAATCTAAATTATTCATACTCTCACTTCTCATATAATTCTGACTTAAATGTTAATCGATGATGTGGCGTGGGTCCAAGTTTTTGAATCGCATAAATATGTTCTTTAGTTGGATATCCCTTATTATTCTTAAAGTCATATTCAGGGTAAAGCTTATCTATTTCATTCATGTATTTATCTCGTGTCACTTTTGCAATTATAGACGCTGCAGAGATACATGGAAATAACTTATCCCCTCCTATTATAGGTTCATATTTTATTTTTTTCCCAAGCAGATTTTTTGGAACGTGTGGCCCATCAATATAACCCCTGATAAAATCTGATTTGAGCATTGTTATTGAATTCTCCATCGCTTCCAAAGAAGCATTGAGTATATTTAAATCATCAATTTCTTTATTGTCTAAAGAAGCTACTGAATATTCAAAAGAGTTTTCAATAATTAACTTAAATAGCGCTTCCCGTTTCTTTTTAGTTAGTAATTTAGAGTCTTTTAGGCCTTCTATTATTTGGGTTTCATCCATAACAACCGCGGATGCATATACTGGTCCAGCTAGACAGCCTCTTCCAACTTCATCTACACCAACAATAAGCGCCATAAGATCTATACTTTTTAGTTATGCAACTATATCCTCTATTGCCTCAGCTGACTTGAGTGCTGAATTTTTTTTAAGTGAATGATGTAGCTCTTTTAAATCCTTGATAGTTTGATTTGTTACCTCTTGATGGTTTAATATTTCCAAAGCTTTGGTCATTATATTCTCAGAAGTAACTTCATTCTGAATTAATTCTGGGAAGATTTCTCTCCCCAATAATATATTAGGTAAACCGGCATATTGCGTTTTAACAATATTTAGAACCTTCAAAAAATAGAAAGAGAGAGTTGGCATTTTGTAGACAATTATTGTGGGTTTTTTAAAAATCGCAGATTCGAGAGTTGAGGTTCCGGACTTGGTAATCACAAGGTCAGAAGCAGGTATAGCTTTAGACGCATCGTCTAAGAAGATATAGTTTTCAAGCTCATCTTGGTGCTCCTTAATTAGTAAATCTTGCAATTCAGGGAATTGTGTCGGGACTATGAATTTAACAGTTGTTTGATCTGCATTATGTAACTCTTTTGATAACTTTTTTGCTGCTTTGAAGATAATGCTAGCATGATATTTTAATTCGTTTCTTCGGCTTCCTGGCATCAAAGTAATAACAATATCCTCTTCAATATCTAGGGATTCTTTAGCTGCTTGCTTATCAATTTCTAAAGGTATTTTATCAGCCAGAGGGTGGCCAACAAATTTTGAATTTACACCATTTTCACGCAGTAATTTTTCCTCAAAGGGAAAGAGGCAAAGCATGAGATCTATTTTACTCGAAAATGTTTTTACTCTATTTTCTCTCCAAGCCCAAAAACTTGGAGAAACTACATGAACAGTCTTAATTCCTCTTTGTTTTAACTTTGATTCAATGCTTAAATTAAACTCCGGATAATCAATCCCAATAAAGGCATCAGGTGGCCGATCTAGGATCTTTTTCATCACCTGCTTTCTTATCTTGAGTAATCTTGGTATATGCTTTAATACATTAACTATCCCCATGACAGATAAATCCTTAATATCGAACCAAGGTTCACATCCAGCCTCCATCATTTTAGGTCCAGCAATCCCTTTAAATTCGTGATTAGGATTCCTTTTCTTTAACTCGTGAATTATAGAGGATCCTATATTGTCCCCAGAAGACTCGCCCGCTAGAATGACAAAATAGGCCACAATAAGATTTAGTTTTTCCTGACAATCCCGCGGGTTGCCTGTTTAAGAAATTCAATAAATAATTTAATTTCACCTGAAATATCATCAATTTTTTCTATTTGACTAATAGCTTCTTCCAGCCTGAGTTCTGACATATATAGATTCTTATAAGCGGTCTTAATATTCCTTATCTGATCTGATGAGAAACCTCTTCTTTTAAGACCTTCAAGATTAATACCTCTTGGTTCAGCAGGTTGTCCCATAACCACTACATAGGGTGGTAAATCTCTTGCAACACCAGAATACATGCCTAAAAAACTATGGGCACCAATCTTGCAAAATTGATGGGCACCAGAAAAGCCCCCAAATATTGCAAAATTACCCACGATCACATGGCCTCCTAGAGTGGTGTTATTTGCAAAAACAGTATTATTTCCTACTTGGCAATCATGAGCTATGTGAACATATGCCATAATCCAATTATCGTCACCTAGGCGAGTTGTTCCAATATCTTGGCTGGTACCTTTATTTATAGTCGTATACTCTCTTATTGAATTACGATTGCCTATTTCTACTGCTGTGTTCTCACCATCGTATTTCTTATCTTGTGGGTCATCCCCAATTGAGACAAAAGAATAAATATGATTATCAGACCCAATAGTGGTCTTACCCTTGATCACCACATGAGAGTCTATGACTGTTCCGGTACCTATTGAAACATCTGATTCGATAATTGAATAAGGTCCTACAATCACATTCTCTGCCAGGTTAGTGTTTTCTGAAACTATGGCTGTCTCATGAATTTGTGTCATCGTCATCCTCTGCTTTAATCTTAGAGATAAGTGATTTCAATTTTGGTAAATTCCTAAAAATAGCAACGTTCTTTTGCCATAGAGAAGCTTCTTGGTGAGGAAACAAGCTACTGGAATATACGCCAGGCTTTTTTATAGATTTCATTACCGATGTTCTTCCTGTAATTGTTGTACCGTCAGCTATTTCAATATGGCCAGTTATCCCAACTTGACCACTAATTTTACAATGCTTTCCAATGACAGTGCTTCCAGCTATTGCGGTATTTGCAACAATAGCCGTGTGCTCGCCTATAACTACGTTATGACCTATCTGAATGAGATTATCTAACTTAACTCCATTATGAATTTCGGTATTTGATATTGTCCCTTTATCAATAGTTGTGTTAGCCCCTATCTCAACATCATCACCTATACTTACACTCCCTGTTTGAGGAACTTTAACCCAATTTTTTTCTTCGTCTTCTGAAAAACCAAAACCGTCGCCACCGATAACAACCCCTGAATGAATGATTGCTCGCTTACCTATAGATGATTCACTTAGGATTATTACTCCAGGGTCTATCCAAGAATGAGAGTCTATAGAGCAGTTTGCACTGATAACTGAATTACTTCCTACAAAAACAGATTCCCCAAGGTTAACGCCTTTGCCAATATAGGCTCCTGCCTGAATTGAACAACTGGAAGGCACTTTTGCAGAATCTTCAATTATAGCCGATGGGTGACAGCCTTCTTCAAAATCTCTTGATTTCTCAAAATGGGCTGCGATTCTTGCAAAAATTAAATAAGGATCATCAGTTATTAATGCTGATGATTGGCAATCTTTAAGATCCTCAGGCCTAAGTATTATTGCACCAGCTTTGGTTTCTTTGAGTAATGACCTGTATTTATCATTCGCTAAGAATGTTATCGAATTCTTATTAGCCCTATCAAGTCCTGCAACTCCAGTAATTATGACAGTTGGATCGCCACTGATTTCACAGCCGAACCTAGAGGCTAAATCTTCAAGATTAATAGAAATTTCAGCCAAAATTTATCTCCTGCTGCAGATCAGAAACTAACTTAACCTCCTGACTTACTATCTTGGAAATTCTTTTCCAAGACTTTGGCTATATCATTAGTAATATCTACCGAAGCACCCTTATACAGAGTGCCGCCATTCAAAAGAGTGTTCTGACTTAGTCGCCCTTCATTTATTATCAAATCGTAACCGTCGTCCCTGCCAAACTTATTGATTGCATTAATCATATCAACAAGAATTTTATTGGTTTCAATCTGAATCCGATTATTCCTGTCTTCTTGAAAAGAGTTTGCTAAATATTCAAGCTCCCTTTGATCAGAGGCAAGCTTCAGGGAAGCGTTCTGTCTCTCATCGTTACTAAGTGCTAGATTATCTTGAGTTAGTTTATCTCTGGCCTCTGTAAAAGCAGATTCTTTTGCTTCAATATCTCGAACCCTCGGAGCAAATTCCTCTTCAATCGCTGATTGCATATCTTGAAATTGAGGAGACTCTTGAAGAAGTTTATTCACATCTACCACACCTATCTTCACAGTACCAAGGTCTTGTGAAAAAACAGGTTGGGCAATTATAAATAATGCCAATATTGGATATATATAGTTCTTTTTCATTTTCTCATCCTTATTTATTAAATAACTGAAACCATTGTCTAAAATGCACCGCCAATTGTAAATTGGAATCTCTCTGTTTCATCACCTGGATAAGTATCACTCCTAAGCTGATCATTCAAAGGTATTGCATAACTGAATCTAAATAATCCAAGAGGCGCCAACCATTGAGCTGCTAAACCAACAGATCTTTTGAGATTGGCTGAATCAAATCCATAATCTATTGTGTTTCCTTGATAATCGAAAAAATCAATCTCACTTGTTGAGAAAACATTACCAACATCAAAAAACAGACTGAATCTTGCCCTTGATGCCCAATCACCTGGAATAGGGATTATCACTTCCATTTGGCTTGAAATTAGCAGATTCCCCCCATAAGGATTACCAAAGTTATCCTTAGGGCCTAATCTATGCTCTTTAAAGCCTCTAACTGTATCTGGCCCACCGGCAAAAAAGTTTTTATACGGTGGTACTCCAATAGAATCTCCATAAGCATCATTAAAAGCAATATCTGCTTTTGCCATAAGGGTGAGCCTATTGACTAAAGGAAAAGGAATATTGAAATACTGTTTATAGCTATAGTTAATACCATAATACTCAACATCACTTCCCGGCAATGCAAGATTCGCAATGAGTCGTTGAGACATACCTGCATCTGCAAATAGATATCTATTCCTAGAATCATAAATCCAACCTAAAATTAGTTCAGCAGAATCAAATTTTGTTTTACAGAATTCAAAAAACTCCTGATCAAAGCACTCACTATCACCATTATTAGTTACCCACTGAAGAGCTTGATCAGCGCTATATTCTCCTGCAAGCAATTCAGAGCTTTGTAATGAACCACCGTATATAAATCTTTGAAATTCACTAAGTGGGTATGAGTATTCCAATCCAGCTGAATAAGTTTTTGTCGAAAAGTCTGAAGATGCAGAAGTGAACTGATTGAAAGAAGAAAGAGAAAACCTTAATGTTCTAGAAATTTCATCAATTCCAGTATAAGCACTAGTGGTAGACAAACTATATAAATCTCTATATCTGCTTGAATTCAAATCAACTGATACACGATTGCCTGTACCAAAAAAATTAGTGTGAACAAAATTACCATTTATCATTAATTTTTGGTACCCAGAATAGCCTACACCCCCACCAAACTGGCCAGGTAAACCTTCCTTGATCTTGAATTCAGCATCAATAAGATCGCTGGTGCCAGGAACAGGTAGTGTTTCGAATTCAACTTCTTCAATAAAAGGCAATCTCTGAAGTCTTATTTTGGAACGCTCCAATCTGCTTTTTGAATAATATCCCCCTTCTAACTGTCTGAGCTCTCTTCGTAAAGTATTATCATTAATTGAAGTTGTATCAGTGAAATTTACCCGCCTTACATATACTCTACTTTTAGGCTGAATATAGAATACAACCTTAACCTCTTTGTTTTCTCTGTCTAGTTCAGGAATTGCTTCAACTTCAGCAAAAGAATAGCCTTCTTCACCAAGTTCATATTCTATCAATTCTGATATTGATGTTAGGAGCCCTTGAGAAAATATCTGTCCAGGCTGGGCAAAAACTAGGTTTTCAATTCTTTCTCTTGGAATAACAAATTCCCCAGTCAGTTTCACGTCTGAAAGGTTATAAATATCTCCTTCAGAAATATTGATTGTGACGAAAATCCCAGTCTTGTCTTGAGAGATAGCAACTTGTGCAGAATCAATACTAAAATTTGCATACCCTTGGTCCTGATAAAAACTCTCAATGTTTTCAAGGTCACCTTGCAGCTCCTCTCTTGAGTATCTATCATCTTGATTAATAAATGATAGCCAATTTGGCATCTGTAATTTAAGTCTTTCTAAAAGATCTTCATCAGTGAAAATGGAATTTCCTACAATATTTATCTGTCGAATCTGTGCTCTATCTCCTTCGTTAACATCTACTCTAACAGTAACAGTATTTCCTGGTAGATCTTCCACAGTGGTCTTAATCTTTGCGCTATATTTGCCAAAACTAAAATACTGATCGATCAAAGATCTTTCAATTTCATCAAGAATTGATGGGTCGTAATTCCGTCCTATCTTAAATCCAATATTATTTAGAGATTCTTCCAAATCTTCTGTCTTAATGTCTTTATTACCTTCAAAAGTAATAGAAGATATGGATGGTCTCTCCAATACAGAAATTATAAGCGCTCCTGAGTCATCTTTCCTAAATTCAATATTCTTGAAAAACCCACTTGAATAAACAGAACGAATCGACTCTTTTATTTTTGTATCATCTAGCTGATCCCCAATATTGATAGGCAAATAATTAAGCAAGGCGCCCTCAGAGATTTTTTGCAATCCCTCTATCCTGATGTCTTTAACAATAAAAATATCCTGGGCTTTTACAAATGTAAAAGATAGAAGCGCCATCAATACGATAAGGATCTTGGTTTTCATCGTTACTTAGTATTTTAATTAATTAAATATTCTTACTAGATCATTGTACAGTGCAAAAACCATGAGGAATAATAATGCACCTACACCAATCTGCTGGAAAGCGAGCTGAATTTTATCAGGTAAAGGTCTTCTAATTAACTTTTCAATTAATACAAATACGATTTGTCCTCCATCTAGAACAGGAATCGGAAGCAAGTTTAGTATTCCCAAGCTAATACTGATTATTGCCATGAAAGATAAAGTGGCTATTAAGCCTCTTTTAGCCACTGTACCGGCATCTTTAGCAATACCTACTGGGCCACTTAAGTTCTTACCAGATATCTGTCCTGTAACCATTTTGCCAAACATATTCAGGGTTAAGACTATCATTTGATTAGTTTGATCAAATGCCATGGTGACGTTTTGTGGGAATGAATATTGTTGAATTGCTAAATATTGGCTAATCTTTTCTTGATCTATGGTTGTCTGCAAACCAATAAAACCTTTTGTTGGGTCATCTTCTTTAATGCCTAAATTTACTTGTGTTATATAAGTTTGATTATTTCGTTCTAATTCAAGATCAATGCTCTCTCCCGGTTTAGATACTATTAGTTGAGCAAACTGATCCAAGTTCTCAATCTCAATATTATTTATCTTGATCAGAATGTCGTCAGGCTGAACTCCTGAAAAGCTTGCTGGACTTCCCTCTACAACAGAAACAACAACAGGACTAATTTTAGGCTGAAAGGGTTTAAAGCCTAAACCTGGAAATAGCGCATTGGGGGCAGTTAATTCTTTAGTCCTGCCCTGAACATCAAGAATGATCTCTTTTTTCCGGTTAGACTGATCAATAAGAGACATTTCGATTATTTCCTCATCAAGAACTTCTCCAATCATTGATATTAAAGAGCCTTGCCATGTATCTACTTTTCTATTGCCAACGCTTAATATACGATCTCCACTACGAATATTGCTTTCCCACGCAATAGAAGACTTATTAACTTCTCCAATTATAGGAACTTGACCTGGTATCCCAGAGGTGAACATAAGAATATAAGCAACTATAGCAAATAAAAAGTTAGCAAAAGGTCCTGCAAAAAGAATAAAAATCCTTTTGGTTGCTGATTGAGTATTAAAGGCTCTATGCCTTTCTTCCTGAGGTACATCTTCACTTCTTTCATCTAAGAGTTGAACATAACCTCCTAGAGGTATAGCAGATAAGCAATACTCAGTCTGATCCTCACCCCTTCTCGTACTCATTAGTACTTTTCCAAAACCAATGGAATATCTCAAAACTTTAACATTACAAAGTTTTGCAGCTATAAAATGTCCGTATTCATGGATGGCAACAAGAATTCCAACCAGTACTATGAACGCTATTATTGAAAATAAAAAATCCATTTTCTAATTGTCTTTAATGATTATGAAGGAATTATAAAGATTGAGAACTGTATTAAAAGAAATAAACAAAGAAATTACCTCAGAACCCATCCAAAATCGAAGCCTGTGTAAAAAACTAATAGTGCTGAAAAAGAAAAGAATGGCAGAACAGCGATAACTCCATCTAATAAATCAATAAACCCGCCATGTCCTGGGATAAGATTGCTAGATTGTTTTATTCCCCTATTTCTCTTTAAAAGGCTAAAACTAACATCCCCAATAAATGAGATAAGAGTTGCAACGACTCCAAAGAATATAAATTCCAAGAAATTTAAACCGTAAATATAAGCAAATGTTGAAACAATCAAGGGTGTTGCTAATAATGCAGAAACTAAACCTTCTAGGGTTTTACCTGGGCTGACTTTAGGTAGAATTTTTGTTTTCCCTAATAATTTACCTCCAAAATAAGCCGTGGTATCGGCTATCGCGACAGTGACCACTATAATTAATGGGTATAAAGGGTCTGATAAAATAATAAATAATGAGTGAAAAGCAGGTATCAAAATTAATGATCCAAGAACAGAAACTCTCAGATCGTTCAGTTTTGAAGAATTATATCTAATGACCCAAATAGCGATAAAACACCATGAAATACAATAAAGGGAAAAGATATATATTGAAGAATTATAGTCCTGAGGTTGAAATAAAGTCATTAGAACTATAGGAAGAATTAAACTTAATAAAGTAAAAACAAAAACGAAAATTATTCTATTTCTCTTATGCTCAATTAAAGATAAGAATTCCCATAAAATGATTACAAAAATAAGGTCAGCTGCAGCTATTCCCATATAAGAAGCGTCGTAAATAAAATAACTAAATAGTGTTATTAATATAGCTGCTGAAATTAGTCTTTTATTTAATTCAGACACTTAGGCTTTTTTTAGATCAAAATCTTCTTCTACTGATCCAAAACGTCTTTCCGAATCTGAATAATTCTGAAGTATCTCTATAAACTCTTGTTCTTCAAAGTTAGGCCATAAAGTTTCAGTGAAGTGAATCTCTGAGTATGCTGACTCCCAAAGCATAAAATTACTTAATCTAGTCTCACCAGAAGTTCTAATAACTAAGTCTAGTTTTGGCAAATGATTAAAAGATAGGTAGCTTGAGAAGTTTGCCTCATTGATTTCATTTTTTTTCAACTTTCCATTATTAAGATCATCAATCATAACTTTAATAGCTCGTATAATGTCCTGTTGAGCTCCATAACCAATTGCTATAGTTAACTGCAAGCCTTCATTCTCGGAAGTAATTGCCTCCATCTGCCTTAATTTTCTCTGCAATACATCTGGAAGAAGAGATCTACTACCAACTTGTTTGAATCTAACGTTATTATCTATCAATAAACCTGTATATTTTTCTATTGATTTCTCAAAAAGTTTCATTAGACCACTAACTTCCTTTGCTGGTCTTAACCAGTTCTCCGTACTAAATGCAAATACTGTAAGCGCTTCCAATTCTAATCTTACGGACGTCTCAACAAGTTCTCTAGTCTTGAGAACTCCAGCTTCATGGCCAAATATCCTTCTTTTACCTCTTAATTTAGCCCATCGTCCATTGCCATCCATAATAATTCCAAGATGTTTGGGTAAATTAGGAATTAAAGAGTAATTGTTCTCTTCCTTTAATTTATTCATAAATCAAATAGTCATTAAGTCTTTTTGCTTCTCATTACTAAGAGACTCAATATCTTCTATCATTCGATCTGTAATTTGCTGAACATCGCTCTGGCCTTTATGAAAATCATCTTCTGAGATCATTTTCTCATTTAGGAAATCTTTTAAGTCTTGTATTGAATCTCTCCTAATATTTCTAACAGATACCTTAGCCTGCTCTTCTTCATTTTTTACCTGTTTAGTTAACTCAATCCTTCTCTCCTCAGTTAGAGGAGGTAGAGGTATTCGAATTATATTCCCAGAAGTAACTGGATTTAACCCTATATTGGCTTTAGCAATTGCCTGCTCAATCTCAGGAATAAACTTTTCTTCCCAAGGTGAAATAGCTAATGTCTGAGAATCTTCTACTGAAATATTTGATAGCTGATTTAGTGGAGTATCGTTCCCATAATAATCAAGAGTAATGCTGTCAAGAATATCTGGAGTTGCCCTTCCAGTTCTAATTTTTGAAAGATTTGTTCTGAATGCATTTATAGATTTCTGCATCCTATCATTAGCTTCTTGATTAATTTCTTCGAGCATCCCAAAGATTATTCTATCAGCGTTCCTATATTATTACCTTCGACAATTTGCAATAAAGCATCCTTCACTGAAATATCATATACTCGAACGGGTAAGTTGTTTTCTTTGCACATTACAATTGAGGTTGTATCCATAACCTTTAAACCCATAGTTATAAAATCATCGTATGAGATCTTTTTATAATGTTTAGCTTTTTTACTAAGCATTGGGTCTTCTGAAAAAACACCGTTAACTCTTGTGGCTTTTATTAATAAGTCAGCCTCAATCTCAACAGCTCTTAAGGATGCCGCAGAGTCTGTCGTAAAATATGGGTTACCAGTTCCCGCAGCAAAAATAGTAACTCTTCCTTTCTCAAGATGCCTTATAGCTCTTCGCCTAATGTAATCTTCACAAACTTCATTTACTTTTAAAGCAGACATAACTCTAGCAACAATTCCTTGGCGTTCTAGGGCATCTTGGATAGCAAGTGCATTTATTATTGTGCCTAGCATTCCCATGTGGTCTCCGGTAACTCTATCTATTCCTGATTCTGCTAAGCCTTCGCCTCTAAAGATATTGCCTGCACCTATTACAATCCCAATCTCTATTCCTTTATTTGCAACAGATCTTATTTCTTTGGCGAGATATACTAAAACCTTAGGATCCACTCCAAATTGCTGATCTCCGAGAAGAGCCTCACCGCTAAGTTTAAGTAAAATCCGTTTTATATTTTTTTCATTCAAAGTTGTAACTTACTTTTGAGCATCTACTTGTGCTTTAACTTCATCTGCAAAGTTGACCTGCTCTTTCTCTATTCCTTCACCAACCTCATAACGAATAAATGATTTAACACTAGCATCATTATTCTTTAATAACTCTTCAACACTAATATCAGGGTCTTTAACATATTCTTGGTCCATTAGAGTTAACTGATTAAATTGTTTTTTTAATTTCCCACCAACAATCTTATCTATAATCTCTTCTGGTTTACCTTCTTTCTCTACTTGCAGCCTAAGAATTCTAGATTCTTCATTTATAACTTCATCTGGAATCTCAGAATTACTTAGATACTCTGGTTTTGATGCGGCAACATGCATTGCTAAATCCTTAGCTAATTCTTTAGACCCATTTTTATCTAATAAAATTAATGAACCTATTTTAGCACCATGAATATAGCTTCCAATAACTCCATCTAATTGAAGTCTTTGAAATCTTCTAATTGTAATATTTTCTCCAAGCTTGGAAATCACAAATCTTCTGTATTCATTTATATTTTCATGGCCATCTATTTTCTGACCTTCCAGTTGATCCATGCTATCGATATTATTTTGTAATATAAGAGAAGCTGTTTTATTAATAAAATCTCTAAACAATTCATCTTTTGCTGCAAAATCTGTTTCACAATTAACCTCAACGATCACTGCAAAATCTTTATTTGAATCAATTACAACGAGCCCTTGTGCGGTGGTTCTTCCTGATTTGCTATCGGCCTTACTTTGACCTTTCTCCTTTAAAAGAGTTTTTGCTTTTTCAAAATCCCCATTGGATTCAAGAAGTGCTTTCTTGCAATCCATCATTCCAGCGTTTGTAATATCTCTTAGTTTTTTGACATCAACAGCTTTTATATTCATGTGTCTTTTTTTTGATTTTTTGTCTTCTTGACAGCTTTAGTCTTTGGCTCCTCAGCTTTCACTTCCTCAGCTTTCACTTCCTCAGCTTTCACTTCCTCAGTCTTTGGCTCCTCAGCTTTCACTAATTTGGTGTTCTTATTTATTACAATCTTCTTCTTTCTTTTTATTTTTGAAGGAGAAATCTTACCCTCCTTATCTACTTCAACAAATTCATCATCAATTTCCTCTAATATAGGAATAGTTTTTTTGCCATCTAAAAAAGATTCAATAATTGTTGAAATTATATATTTGGCCGCTGTCCTTGAATCATCATTAGATGCTATTAAATAATCAATCCCATCAGGTGATGAATTTGTATCAACGATAGCAACAATTGGAATACCGAGAACGAGTGCCTCCTGAACAGCATTTTTTTCATAATTAACGTCAATTATAAACAAAGCATCAGGGAGTTTTTTCATATCCCTTATACCGCCTAAGCCTTTTTCTAACTTTTCAAATGATCTTCTTAATGTCAGTACTTCTTTTTTTGTTAGGGCACTTGTATTCTCATCTTTAAGAGATTCCTCTATATTTTCCATCTTTTTAATTGATTTAGAAATTGTCATATTATTTGTTAGAGTTCCTCCTAACCATCTATTTGAAACGTATGGCATAGCACATTCAATACCAGCTCTTTTTACTTCCTCTTTAACAGATGGTTTTGTACCTACAAATAAGATTGTTCTTGATTGAGAAGCAAAGTTCTTGATAAAGGCAGATGCCTCATTTAATTGAATAATTGTTGATTCTAAATTGATTATATGAATTCCATTTCTTTCACCATAAATATATGGCTCCATTTTTGGATTCCAATACTTGGTTTTATGACCAAAGTGTGCGCCAGCTTCAAGCATTTGACGCATTGATATTTTTTTCATTCTCTATCCTTAGTTGGGTTAAACTCCCATAAACCCCATGCAAAACTTAGTAAAAACTTAAGCACCCATTACATGTGTCGATTTATGTTCGATTTTTTATGCAAAATTGCGGACGATTTATAACATAATAATCATCCAGCAACAATAAAAACAAAAAATAAAAGAATTACATAATTAATGCCAATCAACATAAAAAATAAAGATGAGCAGGAAAAAATGAGAGTAGCAGGTCAGCTAGCATCTGAAGTCCTCACAATGATAAGTAAACATGTTAAGCCAGGAGTATCAACTAAACAATTGGATAATATCTGTAATGATTTCATTGTTAACGAACAAAAAACTATACCTGCAAATGTTGGTTACAGAGGTTTTCCGGCAACAATCTGCACATCCGTAAACCATGTTGTTTGTCATGGGATACCTAATAAAAAGAAGTTAAAAAATGGTGACATAATCAATATTGATGTAACAGTAATTAAAGATGGCTTTCATGGTGATACAAGCAGAATGTTTATTGCAGGTAAACCAACTAAACAAGGCGAAAGAATTAGCCAGATTGCTTATGAATCGCTCTGCAAAGGTATTAAGGCAGTTAAACCAGGAAATAAGTTAGGTGATATCGGCTATGCAATTCAATCACATGCAGAAAATAATTATTTTTCCATAGTCAAAGATTACTGCGGCCATGGTATCGGCAAGATTTACCATGATGAACCCCAAATACTTCACTATGGGACACCAGATACAGGTATAGAGTTAAAAGAAGGTATGACTTTTACTATAGAGCCTATGATTAATAGTGGGAAAGCAGGGGTTCGGGTCCTCTCTGATGAATGGACAGTTGTAACTAAAGATCATTCATTGTCTGCTCAATGGGAACACACTATTCTTGTTACTGAGAAGGGCTACGAAGTTCTGACTTTAGCGCCAAATGAGATTATTTAAACAATAGACTCGTTTAATTAGTATATGAGGCAAGAAAAGTCCAATCAAAATAATTACGAATCAGGTCCGAAATTTATCCAGATGGCATAGGCAATCATAAATAAAGAACAAATAATCACCCAAGCAGGCATGCTAAGTGAGAGAAAAGACCAATCTACATTTGCGCATTCTCCTGACCCATTAAAAACCATTTGAAAAACTTCATTTATTGGAAAAGTAGACATCATAAAATCTAATCCAGGGCCGCAACCCGGCACCTGATCGCTAGGAAGATTTTGAAGCCAGACATGTCTTGATGCGACACTGACACCAAAAGAACCAGAAATAACAAAAAGTATTGAGGAAATAAGTTTGGCTAGATTTGACTTAGGCTCATGTAGAGAAAAAGCAAGGAAGATAATGCCCATTACTAAAACTGCAACACGTTGAAAAATGCATAGTGGACAGGGCTCAAGATTTAAAAAATATTGTGCAAATAGTGCATAGCCCATTAAACCGGTACAAAAAAGGAAGCCAAGAAAATATTTTTTCCTTCTAGACAATTTCTGTAACTGTTTTATCAATTTGTAACCTTCTCTATCAAATAGTTAGGCTGTATATTAAACGGGTCTATGAATTCTTTCATCTCAAATCTAATCTTGGCGTAGTTAATCATTTTTCTTGCGTCAGGATACAAGTCTTCTGCGCCCTCTAAAACCATTATATTTTCCCTTGATAGAGACTCTCCATATTTCTTCCAAGCGTTTCCTACTCCATAATTGTTAGTTTGTTCGAAAACAAAGTCTTTAATCTCAATCAAGCTGTCTTTCATATTCGCTTTGATAATTTCTGAATCATCAATTTCATAAGAACCAAAAAAAAATTTATTGTTTCCTGCATCTGTAGCTACAAGAACTCGATCTATAGAAAACTGTTTTATCGCAACTAAGGCAATGTTGGATAAACTTGAAACAGTGACCACATTTTTTTCGTGTGTGTATGCTATGGCTTGAACCGCACTTGCTGCTACCCTTAGCCCTGAAAAACGTCCCGGACCTATGCCTACACTTATGAAGTCTAAATCCTTAATATCAAGTTGCGCCTCCAATAGTAAATCATTGATATTACTGAATATATTTTTTGCATGATCAATACAATTATCCATTGAATATTCATAAAAATTACCATCGTTTTCACAAGCTATGGTTAAGCGTGTTGTTGATGTATCAATGGCTAAAGATTTATTCATTTTTCTATTAGAGAATTCAAAATATCATAAAAGAATTAAATAATGACGCAAGACTAAACATAGATATAATAACTATCTTTCAACTAAAAGGTATTTTAAAAAATATGAGCACTTCAAACCAAAAATTAGATAAATGGGTTAATGATATTGCAAACATGACTAATCCTGACTCTATTTATTGGTGTGATGGCACCCATGATGAATATGAGGGTTTTATCAAAGAGATGCTTGATACCGGTGATCTAATGAAACTCAATGAAGAGAGCTTTCCTAATTGCTACCTTCATAGATCAAATCAGTCTGACGTTGCTAGAGTCGAACACCTAACCTTTATATGTACTGGTAATCAAGAAGATGCTGGACCAAATAATAATTGGATGGACCCTATAGAAGCACATAATAAATTAGATACTTTATTTGAAAATTGTATGAGTGGAAGAACAATGTATGTTATTCCGTATTGTATGGGACCAATAGACTCAAAATTATCTAGGTGCGGAGTAGAAATTACTGATAGCCCATATGTGGTTGCGAATATGTTTTTGATGACAAGAATGGGGCAAGAAGCCCTGGCCAGAATAGAAAGGGAAGATAAATTCGTCAAGGGAGTTCATTCAATAGGTGATTTGGATCCAGACAAACGATTTATTATG
>Ga0066836_10000254_pt1 | contig 24175 bp, 18 predicted proteins | sample ETNtaG_18_FD_71568 | JGI IMG/M metagenome (GOLD analysis project Ga0066836, IMG submission 71568) | Marine microbial and viral communities from oxygen minimum zone, Eastern Pacific Ocean - ETNP201302SV91 | ecosystem: Environmental > Aquatic > Marine > Oceanic | place: Pacific Ocean: Eastern... | reverse complement strand
TCATTGTTACGGATCTGTTGCTTAACTCGTTCGTTTATAATGAACCTCTGTTATTGCCGGGTTCGATTTCGATTTGGATGTCTCTCGGAATTTTTGTGGTTTTAGCCAAGTGGTTGGCCAGACGTCGAAGTTATGGTCGAGTATTTCTTGGCACTCTTATTGGGGCGCTATTGTTTTACCTAGTAAGCAATACCATTTCGTGGATTGCGAACCCGGCTTATGTGAAGAGCGTTGCCGGTTGGATTCAGGCTTTGACCGTTGGATTGCCAGGCTTTCCACCGACTTGGGTTTTTGGTTTGAAATCTCTGCTTGGCACAGGTCTTTTCACAGGGTTATTTGCAGGATCGATGAAAATTAGCGAAGCAATGGATGCTTCCGAGGAGGAATTAGAACCTGAAGATGAGGAGGAGGGAGAATCTCAATCGACTGATCCAACTCCCGAAGCTGTATGACAACAATTGGCATTATTTCGGACAACCATGGTGATTGGGGGTCGAGCATCGCGAAGGCGTTGGCTGGGGTAGATGCAATTATTCATGCGGGCGATATTGGTCCGTACCAACTTATCTCTAAGATGGAAAGGATTGCTCCTACTACAGTGGTGCTTGGAAACACTGATGGAGACTTGCCAATCAATCAAAGTGAGGTGGCTACGATTGGAGGGAAAATTTTTTTCGTGCAGCATATCGTTAACCCTCACGATCTTGAAGCGCCTCTCCGATCTCGCCTTGACTATATTAAACCGGATGTCGTTGTTTTTGGTCACACACATAAACCATTCTGCGAAATGATCGGAAGTATTCTTTTTTTGAATCCAGGTTCAGTTACTCGGCCGCGTGGGCAGTTTGCTCCTAGCTTTGTTCGGCTCGTTATTAAGAATGAGAAAATAAATCCCGAGTTCATTCAGCTTTAGGCATCAGAGCGTTTAAATTTATGAGTTGTAGAGTTTTATATCACTTTTTGTTTTTGTTGGTGTTACAGAGCTTATTAAGGTCAAATATTAGTGCTGAGACTAAACCGAATATAGTCATTATCCTTGCCGACGATCTTGGCTGGGCAGATGTCGGTTTTCATTCGGACCGAATTCCGACGCCAAACATAGATCGGATTTCTAAAGAGGGTGTTGAGTTAGATCGCTTTTATGTTTTTCCAATGTGCAGCCCAACAAGAGCGGGATTAATGACGGGGCGCTACCCAATTCGTTTTGGAATGGCACGCTCGGTGATTCCGCCGTGGCGGAACTTTGGGCTAGATCCCGATGAGATAACGCTCCCGGAGGCGCTCGGGCAACTAGGCTATTCTCACAGAGGAATTTTTGGGAAATGGCATCTTGGGCACAACCATTCCAAGTGGCATCCAAATAATCAGGGCTTTACTCATTTTCATGGGCATTACAATGGTGCGATCGATTATTTTACGCTTTCCCGCGAGAACGAGCGTGATTGGCATCTTAATGAAAAAAACAACCCTGAAACCGGCTATTCAACAGATCTGATAGCATCAGCCGCTAGTAAATTCATTGTTAATCGGGCTAAGGAAGAAGAACCGTTTCTTTGTTATGTGCCGTTCAATGCGCCGCACTCGCCGTTCCAAGCTCCGGATAAATATATTAAAAAATTTCAATACCTTGCAGATCCAAATGCTAAGGGAAAAAATAAGTCTCGTCGTCATGTTGTGGCTGCAATGGTTTCTTGTATGGATGAAGGTATCGGCAAAATCCTTACGGCGATTGATTCAACTGGCGAAGCTGATAATACGATTGTTTGGTTTTTTAGTGACAATGGAGGGGTTGGGAGTTTACCGAAAAATAATTTACCACTGCGAGGGAACAAGCTTGATGTATGGGAAGGGGGAGTAAGAGTATCGGCTGCAATGCGATGGCCAAATGGAGGGGTGAAAGATGGCCGCAAGATCCGTGTGCCACTTTCATGTATCGATGTAATTCCTACACTGATTAGTGCAACTGGTGGTGGGGATGTTTCTTTGGGCAATAAACCGTTTGATGGTCATGACGTTCTTGATGTGTTGCAAGGCAAGCGCAAACGTCTTGATCGCGAACTGTATTTTTATCACGGCCAGGCTGGCGAAGCGAAAGAGAAGATTGCTATTAGAACGGCTAAGTGGAAGCTTGTGATTCATGGCCCAAATATAAAAACTGGCCAATGGAAAACTCCAAAACACGAAAGTTATTTGTTTCGAATCGATATTGATCCAAATGAGACCACTAACCTTCTTATGAAAGATTTTCTGGTTGCAGAGCGGCTTGCTGCAAAACTGATTGATTATCGAAGATTGCAACCAGAAAGCAGTGTTGATATTTACAGTAAGGGAAGAGAAACCTTTAGGGCTCCAAAAGATTGGCTGATCAAGTGATTTTCGGTCTCAACGTCATGAATTAAGACTTGTTATTAGACTAGGACACCGTCATTTTTACCGACCGGTTTTTTTAACCGCAACCCGAACACACGGATAATAAATCCGCAACATGAGTGATCAAAATAACACCGATCCGTTAAAGGATTTGGAATTGGCATTCCTCCCCTCTTGGGCGCAGGAACCGAAAGATGCAAAGCCCTATGCCGACTTCGCTGGCCGTGATAAATCACGCGGGCGAAGTCGTGGCGATTGGGGGGATTCTCCTCGAAGACGTGATGGTAACAGAAATCGTGACACGAAGGGGAGAGATGATCGTACTAATCGAAACAGAGGAGGTGAGCGGCGTCAGGGCTTTCAAAGCCGTGATGGAAACCGTTCACCGAATAGAAAGGGTAATTTCCGCCGTAATGATACGCCTCCACGTCCGCCGTTGGAGCTTGATGTCTTTATTCGCCCGGAGAGAAATGGTGTAGAGGCCTTGGCCAAACAGATAAAGAGTACCGGGCGTGCATATCCTCTGTTTGATATTGCTCGCCTTATTATAGCAAAAGGAGAGCGTTATGAAGCAGTGTTTCAAGTTAAACGTAATGAGAGTGGGGAAGTTCTTCAGCAGTTGTTTTTTTGTCAGGTCGACGAAACAATATGGCTTTCGCAAGAGCAGGCTATTGATCATATACTCAGCAAGCATTTTGATACATTTTACAAAAGTGAAAAAACGGAGATTGATCCACCAAAAGGCACTTATACATTTGTTGCGCAGTGTGGCATGAGTGATGAAATTTTAGGCCCGCCGAACAACCACGGATATCAAGAAAAACTTCGCAGTCTTCACGCAGAGCGCTTCGCAAGGCTTCCGTTTGATGTTTACAAATCTCGCGTCAAAATTGTTCGAGATGAAGAGATTGTCAAACAGTGGATTGAGCAGCAAAGTTTCAAGACTGATTATATTGCTATAAACTTACCTGAAGAGACTAAATTAGAAACACTTGAATTGGTCCGCGATCATTTTCGAGAACATCATTCTGCCAATCTTATTGCACGGGTCGAGACTGTTGCGATTAAAGGAAACATATACGCCAAGAAATCTCCTCCACGCATGCAGAACCTAGTTCGCCGTGCGTACGAAGAACAGCGCCGATTTCCTATTAAAGTGGTTAACATGCTTAGTCAGGAGTTCAGCAGTCACGGTTTGCAGTTCTTCAAACGCAAAAAGAGTGTAACGCATGTTTCTGTTTCCAGACCACATCATCTGGATCTTGAGAATACACCAGTTAGTGAAAGTATTCGGGACATTGTATCATTCATTGACGAAACGGAAAAAGGTACTCGACGGCAAGTGCTCGAGAAATTTGCTCCCGAGGGTGATGAAAAATCTGACTCAAAAGTTTCTTCTGAACGCACAGCAGTGATGAGCGATTTGCATTGGCTTGTTCATCAGGGCCATGTGATTGAGTATGCCAGTGGACAAATGGAAGTAGCGCCCAAACCTCAGCCTCCTCAGCAAAAAAAGAAAAAGCCAAAAGCAAATAAAAAGACTGAAGCGGCGAGTAATAAATCAACTGTTGAAACAGAGAAGAATATTCAAGTAAAAGAAACTGATACTCCTGCTGTGAATAAAGAAGGTGATACTCCTGCTGTGAATAAAGAAGGTGATGAATCAGGCAATACGCATGGTGGTGAAGCTCAGCCTGTATCGGGAGAGAAGGTTGATGAGGAAACTTCCACTTCAGTTTCGGAGTAAGGCGAATCAATGGCCAAGAAATCTGCATATGCTGCTGCTGGGGTCGATTTAGAAGTTAGCAACCGCCTAAAGGACGATCTTCCCACTTTGCTTGCTTCTACTATGCGCCCTGAGGTGCTTGGTGAAGTTGGTGGTTTCGGGGGGCTATTTGAGATAAATACGCGCAAGTATCGCAAACCAGTGCTTGTATCCAGTGTCGATGGAGTTGGCACTAAGCTTAAGGTGGCATTTGCAGCTAAGCGGCACGGAACCATCGGTCAGGATCTTGTGAACCATTGCGTTAATGATATCGCAGTGATTGGCGCTGAGCCTTTGTTCTTTCTTGATTATATAGGTACCGGCACTTTGCAGAAAAAAGCCTTTACGGATATTGTGAGAGGATTTGCAATAGGTTGTCGTGAAAACAATTGCTCGCTGGTTGGTGGTGAAACAGCACAGATGCCGGGATTTTATAAGGCAGGAGAGTATGATGTTAGTGGAACAATTGTCGGGGTGGTGGAGAAAAGTCGAATTCTTGATGGTAGAACAATTGAACCAGGTGACAAAATCATTGGTATAGCTTCATCAGGATTACATACCAATGGGTATTCTTTGGCTCGAAGCATTCTTTTCGACAAAATGAAACTGAAACCATCAAGTAAATTACCTGGATTGGGCATTAAAGTTTCCGATGAGTTGCTCAAGGTTCATGTTAGCTACGGACCGGTTGTTCAGAAGTTGCTTAAAAAATTTAATAAAGGGGTGCGTAAATCATGGGGGATAAAAGGGTTGGCGCATATTACCGGGGGAGGATTTATTGATAATATTCCGCGCGTTCTCCCAGAAAGCTGTAATGCGGTAATTTTACGAGATACATGGGAATCGCTTCCCATCTTTGATTTATTAAAAGCAAAAGGCAGAATTGCCGAATCTGAGATGCACCAGGTATTCAATATGGGAATAGGTATGGTGGCTATTGTTCGAGGAGAAGATTCGAAAAGTATACTTCGAATGATTCGTGCAAACAAATTGAAAGCTTGGGATATAGGGTTTGTTGACAGCGGCAACCGCAAGGTTCAACTTGCTTAAAATTTAAGTGCGGAGTTAGCGGAGGATATCACGCAAGGCATTTGCCAAAAGCTTCTAAAAAGTGTTCAACATTTGCATCCGTTGCATTGTGGCCCATAAGGCCGACACGCCAAATTTTCCCTTTTAATGGGCCAAGGCCAGGGCCTACTTCAATCCCGAATTCGTTTAATAATTGTGTGCGGATTTTTTCTTCATTTGCACCTGAAGGAACGCTAATTGCGTTTAGTTGCCATAGTTGATGGCCTTCCTGTGATGTTATTGAAAGGCCTAAGTTAGCCAAACCGCTTTTAAGAGTTTCATGAGCTTGTTGGTGTCGTGCCCAGCGAGTTTCGAGCCCTTCATCGAGAACAAGTCGTAATGCTTCGTGGATCGCATAGTTCATCGATATGGGAGCTGTATGGTGGTATGCGCGTTCTGAACCCCAGTAATTGGCAAGGAAATTTATATCAAGATACCAGCTTTGAACTTTCGAGTTTCGGTTAGATATTACCTCCATAGCACTAGGGCTAAAGGAAATAGGAGCTAAGCCAGGTGGACAGCTTAGGCATTTTTGTGTGCCACTGTATACAGCGTCGACTTGCCATTGGGCTATGGATACAGGGCAGCCACCGAGCGATGTTACGGTGTCGAGTAATAATAAAGCTCCCGCTTCGTGAGTGATTCGCGAGATTTCTTCAACTGGGGTGAGTGCTCCAGTCGATGTTTCGGCATGTACTATCGCAACTAGTTTAGGGCGATGGCCTTTTAGGGCAGCTTCGATGGCTTCTGGTTCGATAATGTTTCCCCACTCAGCCTCGACTTTTGTAACATTTGCTCCACAGCGCTCAGCGACGTCACACATCCTCATCCCGAATACTCCATTTACTCCAATGACAACCTCGTCTCCCGGCTCGACCAGATTAACAAAGCAGGCTTCCATTCCTGCGCTACCAGTTCCACTGACTGGAAATGTCATTTCATTCTCCGTTCTGAATACCAGTCGAAGCATAGATTTGATTTCTTCCATCATTTTAATGAATTCTGGGTCTAGATGACCGATCAGTGGAGAATTCATTGTCTGCAGAACAGTCGGCGCTACATTACTAGGACCAGGGCCTAGCAGAAGTCGTTCGGGAGGGGAGTACATTATCGGAGTATCAGTTAAACTTATTCAATTAGCCTGAAGCTAGAATGACGAAGCGTATTTCGTTTTAATTAAAATCAACTATACAGGCTTTCGATGGGTTTGCCTAAGCCGTCACGGGTTACGTAGAAGGGTCGTTTCTCCACTTCATATGCGAGCTTGGGCGAGATTCCCATGGCTTTGTAAATTGTAGCATGTAAATCTTCGATAATTACTGGGTCCTTTATGGTCTTGCAGGGCCGTTCGTCTGCAGTAACTCCGTGAAGGTGCCCTTTCTTAATGCCACCACCGAACATTAATACAGAACCGGCATCGGTAAAGTGTCGGTGCATTCCATAATGCTTTAGTTCGTTGATTTTGTCAGGTACGTGGACCTGATCGCGAACTTTATTGCCCGGCTTGCCCTCAACGAGCATGTCGCGGCTAAATTCGCTTGCCAGTACAATTAGTGTGCGATCGAGTAGCCCGCGTTCTTCTAGATCAAGGACGAGTTGTGCGATTGGAGCATCAATTTGACGCTTCATATCTGTAAGCCTTGTATGCCCATTCTCATGAGTGTCCCAGTTGAGAAATGGAACATATTCAGTTGTTACTTCTATGAACCGCGCACCTGACTCCACTAATCGTCGCGCGAGCAAACATCCGCGCCCAAATTGGCCTGTGTTGTATATGTCATAAGTTTCCTTCTTTTCAAGGGAGAGATCAAAAGCTTTGGCAGACGGTGAGGTCAAAAGGCGATGAGCATTATCGAGTGAACGTAATAGTGAATCTTTTTGATAATCGCTACCTGCTAGGCCTATAGGGCTTTGCTCCACCAGTTTTTTGTAAGTATTGTAGCGGTTGGCAAAGCGAGCTTTGCTCATTCCGGAAGGTGGCCGAACGGCTGTCAGAGCGTGGTCAGGATTAGCAATATGAAATGGTCCATATTCGCTCCCTAGGAAACCAGCAGAATGGAAGGCCTTAAGCTCTTCTCCTTCGCCGACATCAAGCCTCTGGCCTATATCAATGAAGGCAGGCATTGCTGGGTTGCGAGGGCCAAGTGTTCGAGAGACAACTGAACCAATATGAGGCGCAGCTACCGAAAGTGGCGGGGCATAACCGGTGTGCCATTGGAATTGATGACGGGAGTGAAGGATAAATCCTAAATCGCCCGCTTTATAGGAGCGGATCAAAGTGCCTCGATCCATCACTGAGCCAATTTTTTCCAAACCTTTAGTAAATTTTATGTTGTCTACGGATGTATCGATTGCTGGAAAAGTGCTCAATACTTTTTCAGGCGAAAGCCCTTTTTCAAATGCGGTATAAAGTTTGGGATCGAATGTTTCGGTCGATGCCATTCCGCCGCCCATCCATAGAATGATCACGGAGTCAGCGGTTGGTTCAATTGAATCCGAGTCAGTTTTAGCTAAAATTTGTCGAGGATTGCCGGCCGCTAGTGCTCCTAAGGTCGCAGCACTAGTATGCTTGAGAAAATCTCTTCGGTTGAAATTGTGCTGTTGAGTCATCCAAAAAAAATGAACCAAGCACGATTAGTTTGCAAGGTGCAAAGGGTTTACGAAACTAACTGGAAGCTTCAGGCTTTTTCCTGAATGAGTTCGCGGCGGCCGCCGCCTAAAAGTTCTTCAACGAAGTTAGTGGTGTAGGCTCCGCGACAGAATTCAGGATCGTGAAGAACTGCTTTCTCAAAAGGGATTGTCGTCTTAATGCCGGTGATTATATACTCATCAAGAGCTCTATTCATTTTATCCATAGCATCCCGTCGATTTGTTCCGTACGTGATGAGCTTGGCGATCATTGAGTCGTAGTGGGACGGAATGGTGTAGCCGGCATAAGCATGGCTATCTAGGCGAACTCCCCTTCCGCCAGGGGCGTAGTACATTTCTATTTTGCCTGGACTTGGTCGAAAATCGTTCCATGGATCCTCAGCATTGATGCGGCACTCAATGGCGTGGCCTTTAATTTTGATATCACTTTGAGAGAGCTTAATAGGCTCTCCCATTGCTACGAGAATTTGTTGTTTGATGAGATCGAAGCCGGTTACCTCTTCCGTGATGGGATGTTCCACTTGAATGCGCTTGTTGACTTCAAGGAAATAGTAGTTGCCCTTGTCGTCTACAATGAATTCGACGGTGCCTGCGTTGGAGTATTCGGCTTGTTGTGCGATTCGAATGGCTGCTTTACCCATTTGCGTTCGGAGCTTTTTGTGTTTCTCGAGCAGTGGGGATGGAGTTTCCTCGATGAGTTTTTGATTTCGGCGCTGAATGGAGCAGTCGCGTTCACCGAGATGAATAATATTTCCCTTCGTATCTCCTAAAATCTGAAACTCTATGTGGCGAGGGTTCTCTATGAATTTTTCAATGTATACTCCGCTATTACCAAAAGCTTTTTCAGCTTCGTTCCGTGCCGTGTGATAGCCTTTTACCAGAGATATGTCGTTATGTGCTGTTCGCATACCTTTTCCACCGCCGCCTGCGACAGCCTTAATCATAACTGGGTATCCGATATTTTTGGCTATTTTTAGTGCTTCCTGCTCAGTTCCTACAACATCCTTTGAGCCTGGCGGAATCGGCACTCCAGCTTTACGTGCAAGCTCTCGGCTGAGTGCCTTATCTTCAAGAGCATTCATTGCAGCGGACTTCGGGCCTATAAAGCGTATATTACAGCTTTCGCAGACGTCGGCAAAATGAGCGTTTTCAGATAGAAAGCCGTAGCCAGGGTGTATGGCATCGACATCGGTGATTTCGGCGGCTCCAATTATGCGGTCGATACGCAAATAGCTTTCACTGCTAGCGGCCCCGCCAATACAGATTGCTTCGTCAGCCATTTGGGCGTGCATGGAGTTCGCGTCCGCTTCAGAGTATACTGCAACTGATCGTATATTGAGCTCTTTGCAAGCTCTTATAATACGAACGGCTATTTCCCCGCGGTTGGCTACCAGTATTTTTTCAAACATGCGTGGGTTTTATGCTAGCGATCAGGCTGTAACTTAGGCCGGACGTACACGAAACAACGGTTGGCCATATTCAACTGCGCTCGCATTCTCGACAAGAATCTCTGTGATTACGCCACTCATTTCAGCTTTTATTTCGTTCATTACCTTCATTGCTTCGACAATGCAAACAACAGAGTCGGCGTTTACATGGTCGCCAACTTGCGCATAATCATCGGATTCAGGTGATGGGGCCCTATAAAAAGTTCCGATCATGGGCGACTTAATTTCAGGGTCGGTTGAGTTATTAGTTTCATCTGCAGGTGTTTCTGGAGAGGTCGGCATGGAGGAAGGAATTGCGGCAGGAACAGGTGCCGCGACAGGAGGAATGTAGTTTTGTGCCTGTATGTTTTCAGTCTTAGTACCGTCTGTGCGATGGAGTTTGATCTTGAAGTCTTCCTTTTCCAACTCGAAGTCGGAAATTGAGTTTTTCTTCATCAAATCAACAATGCTTTTGATGTCTTTGAATTCCACGATGGTAAAATTTTTGGAGGTTTAGTCCTCGGGTTTATGCTCCTTTTCTGCGAATAATTCGCCTTATTTCTAACGTTGATAACGTTAACGGATCAGAGGCTAGTCTTCACCAGTTGGTGGGTCAAGGGAGATTCCTTACTGCCGGGCTCGTTTCAGCGTGGTGTTATAGCGGTTAAAATGTTAATTCCCCGTTAGTGACATCAGAGGAAACTAGCCAACTGTTACGAAAGTTTAAGGCAGGGAAAGTAAGTGAGGGCGAAGTATTGAATGCTTTTCGTGCTGAACCTATTGATAACCTTGGTTTTGCGCAGGTAGATGCCCATCGAGCACTTCGTCAGGGTTTCCCGGAGGTAATATTCGGAGCTGGTAAAACGCCTGAACAGGTTGTGGCTATTGCGGATAAGATAATGGAGAGGGAGCAAAGGGTTCTGGTTACTCGTGCAAATAATGATCAGGCCACTGCTATGTCGGCATTGCCTGATGCGGTATATCACGAATCGGCTCGTTGCATTACCGTTGAGGCTCAGCAACTAGATAAACGTCCGGGTCTTATCGCCATACTCTGTGCCGGGACCAGTGATTTGCCAATTGCTGATGAAGCTGCTGTAACTGCAGATTTCATGGGGAATCAGGTTGTCCGTATAAATGATGTAGGGGTAGCTGGCTTACACCGATTACTAGCTAATATGCCAGCTGTACGTGAGGCCAACGTTATTGTTGCTGTTGCCGGTATGGAAGGGGCGCTACCTAGCGTGGTGGCCGGTTTGGTCCATCGACCTGTTATCGCAGTCCCGACTAGTGTGGGTTACGGGGCTAATTTTGGCGGGGTTGCGGCACTTTTAGGCATGCTAAATAGTTGTGGAAGCGGAGTTACTGTAGTGAATATTGACAATGGGTTTGGGGCTGCTTTTGCCGCCAATCAAATCAATTCTCTTGCCAATAAATAGTAATCTCAGGCAAGCAATTATATAAAATAAACTAATAAAGTTTTTTTTTGAGCTTTGACTTGGTTTTATTTTTTCTCCATTTTCCGCGGCTCGTAGGTTTAACTCCCCTGCCCTAGGCTTTTGGGAATTAGAACCTATAATTATTGTGGGAAAAGCATTAATCATAGCTGAGAAGCCATCGGTTGCTACCGACATTGCTCGGGTTCTTAAAGCTCCGAGGGACAAATCGAAGGATTTTTTCGAGAACGATGACTATATTGTTTCCTCGGCCGTTGGCCATTTGCTCGAGTTAATTGTGCCGCCTGATCAGGACATCAAGCGTGGCAAATGGACATTTGATAAACTCCCTCATATTCCTACTTATTTTGATTTACAGCCGATTGCCAAGAGCGAGTCGAGGCTAAAGGTTTTATTGCGTCTTATTAAGCGTGACGAAGTCACTTCGTTTGTGAATGCATGCGATGCCGGCCGAGAGGGGGAACTTATATTTCGGTATATTATTCAGTATGCCCGGATTAAGCATCCAAAGAAAACTGCCGGTAAAACTGTTTCTAGACTTTGGTTGCAGTCGATGACGCCAGACGCGATTCGTACTGGGTTTTCCAACCTGCGCAGTGATGATGCGATGATGCCACTTGCTAATGCAGCTAGTTGCAGAAGTGAGGCAGATTGGTTGGTTGGAATCAATGGGACTCGAGCGATGACGGCTTTCAACTCCAAGAGCGGAGGCTTTTATTTGACGCCTGTAGGCCGAGTTCAGACACCAACATTGGCCGTAGTGGTTGATAGGGAAAAGGATATTCGTAACTTTGTTCCTAGAGATTACTGGGAAGTTCAAGCTAGGTTTCAGGTTGAGTCTGGGGAATACAATGGGCGGTGGATTGATGAAGGATATAAAAAAGATCCGGATGATGTGCACAAGCGGGCCGAACGCATTTGGGAGAATGCTAAAGCCGAGGGGATTAAAGAAAAATGCGAGAATCAGTCTGGAGTAGTTACAGAGAAGAGTAAGCCTTCTAAACAGGCGGCTCCGGCTTTGTTTGACCTTACTACACTACAGCGAGAGGCTAATGCGCGGTTCGGCTTCTCAGCGCGTAATACGCTAGCAATTGCTCAGGCGCTATATGAGCGACATAAGATTTTAACTTATCCTCGAACCGATTCACGATGCTTGCCTGAAGACTACGTTAGTACTGTAAAGCAGACGATAGAAGCGCTCGATCAAGCTAATTACAATGGTATTGCTGGCAACATTCTAAAAAATGATTGGTTGCAAGCAGGCAACAAAAAGATCTTTAACAATAGCAAGATTTCAGATCACTTTGCGATTATTCCGACGCTCAAAGTAGCGCCAAGTACTCTTAAAGAGCAGGAGTTGAAAGTTTATGATCTTGTTGTAAAGCGTTTTCTTGCTGTATTTCATCCTTCTGCAGAGTTTCTTGTTACCACGCGTATTACAAGGGTAGAAGGAGAGCCTTTTAAGACGGAGGGGAAAGTGTTAGTTAAGCCAGGTTGGCTTGTAGTATACGGTCGAGAGCAACAAAAGGATGATACAGGGCACTTAGTTCCTGTTATGGAAGGAGAGGCTGTAAAAGTCAGTGAGGTAAATGTTGATGCGAAGGCCACTCGCCCGCCAGCTCGCTACACTGAGGCTACATTACTGAGTGCAATGGAGCACGCCGGGAAGCGTGTTGATGATGAGGAATTGGCAGAAGCAATGATTGAAAAGGGACTCGGCACACCAGCCACTCGGGCTTCAATCATCGAGGAATTGATTCGTCATAAGTACATGGTGCGCGAGCAGCGTGAATTGATTCCTACAGCTCAGGCATTTTCATTAGTTACTCTTTTAACCGCTTTGAATGTTGATGCGCTATCAAAGCCAGAACTGACTGGGGATTGGGAATTTAAGCTAAAGGAAATTGAGCGTGGTAATTTTGATCGGGAGTCGTTCATGAACGATATTCGTAGCATGACCGATAAGCTTGTGACAGCCACCAAGGCTTATGATGGAGATACGGTTCCAGGTGATTATGGGCAACTTGAGGTAGCCTGTCCGAAGTGCGGGGGAGTCATTAAGGAAACCTATAAGCGTTTTCACTGTAAAGGTGAAGAATGTGATTTTAGCTTTTGGAAAATAATGGGAGGGCGTCAGTTTGAGTTGGCTGAAGCCAATGAACTTGTTTCCAACCGCCGAATCGGGCCACTCGATGGATTCAGGAGTAAGATGGGTCGTGCTTTTTCCGCTGAACTTAAGTTAACCGATGATCAAAAAGTCGAATTTGACTTTGGTAACGATGATGATGACGAGGAGGAGGTCGATTTCAGCGATCAGGAGTCAATTGGGATTTGTCCAAAATGCAAAGCTATGGTTTACGAGCATGGTCGTTCATATATTTGCGAAAAAAATACGGGCAAAGAACGTCAATGCGCCTTTCGGACTGGTAAATTGATTCTCAAGCGCGATATTGAAAAAGAACAGGTCATCAAGCTGCTAAAGGATGGCAAGACGGATCTTATTCCGAACTTTATTTCTAAGAAAGGTCGTCCTTTTAAGGCTTTTCTTATTTTGAAGCCTGATGGGGATGTTGGGTTTGAATTTGAAAGTAAAACCAAAGCGAAGAAATAACGCTTTTGCTATAGTGGTTAAGCTTAAGTATTAGAGGATTTATAATTTTCATTGCTGGTTGCTATTATGAAATCTCATGTGGTAATATCATTTGTTCGAGAGGTATGGCTGACAATAAACCGCCTAAAATAAACGAAAATAAATCCACTTCAGAAGAGCGATTTCCTAATCCGCGATCCTGGATGTTATGGGCTTTGGGCATATTTATGGTTGTTATGCTCTTTCAAATTGGGAGTTCTTCTGGTCAAGATTCCGCCCAAAAGGTCAACTATGAGATGCTTCAGGGGTGGATTGATTCCGGAGCAGATGTCAAAGGATCTATCGAGTACCCTCCGCCTAATTCCTCGGCGCTTTGCACTATTACTGGGTACCGAGTTGAAAATGGGAAAAAGATCCCCTTCGAATTTGAGGATAAGCTAATTGAGGGTCGTGAAAAATTCCTAATTGAGATAGCTGGGTTCCAGCCAAAAAATAAAAGCACCCTTTTGACGGCATTTTTGATTCAGCTTTTACCCATACTGCTAATCTTTCTGTTGATTTGGTTTGTGTTAATCCGTCAGATTCGTAGTGCCGGCAAAGGGGCTATGAGCTTTGGTAAGAGCAAGGCGAAAATGCTAAACAAGGATAGTAACAAGACTACTTTCAAGGATGTTGCGGGTGTTGAGGAGGCTTGTGAAGAGGTTTCTGAACTTGTTGATTATCTTAAAGATCCTAAAAAATTTCAAAAACTTGGAGGCAAGATACCAAAGGGCATTCTTATGGTCGGGCCACCGGGAACGGGTAAAACTCTGCTTGCTAGGGCTATTGCAGGTGAGGCTGATGCTGGGTTTTTCAGTATCAGCGGCTCGGACTTTGTTGAGATGTTTGTTGGTGTCGGCGCAAGCCGAGTCAGAGACATGTTTGAACAGGCGCGGAAGAGCACTCCCTGTTTGGTTTTTATTGATGAGATTGACGCAGTTGGTCGATCGCGTGGTCACGGCTTGGGGGGAGGCAACGATGAACGTGAGCAGACGCTAAATGCGTTGCTTGTTGAGATGGACGGCTTTGATACGCAAGAAGGGATTATCATTATAGCTGCTACTAACAGACCAGATGTGCTTGATCCAGCATTGCTACGCCCAGGTCGTTTTGACAGACAACTAACAGTAAACCTTCCTGATGTTCGTGGTCGTGAGGATATTCTTAAGGTGCATGCTAAGAAAGTGAAGTTATCCAAAGCGGCAGACCTAAGCATTATTGCTCGAGGCACGCCGGGTTTTTCAGGGGCCGAATTAGCCAATTTGCTTAATGAAGCTGCTTTGTTGGCGGCGCGAAATAATAAGAAGTCTATAGGAATGATCGAGTTGGAAGAGGCTAGGGATAAGGTGCGATGGGGCAGGGAGCGCCGTAGTCTAGCCATGACTGATGAAGATAAAAAGATAACGGCATGGCATGAAGCTGGGCATGCTATTATCAACGTCCTACTAGATAAGTGCCATCCGCTACATAAGGTTACAATTATACCAAGAGGTCAGGCATTGGGTGCGACAATGTCCCTCCCGAAGGAAGATGTGCTGAACCGGCAAAGCCAGGAGATGTGTGACACTATTGCAATGACCATGGGCGGCCGGATTGCTGAAGAGATTGTAACTGGTGATATTTCGACCGGCGCAGCCGGAGATATACAACAGGCCACTAATATGGCCAGAGCGATGGTTACCCAGTGGGGAATGAGTGAAAAGCTTGGGATGGTGCTCTATGGAGAAGGAGACGAATATGTTTTTCTAGGCAAAGAGCTTGCTCAAGGCAAAACCTATAGTGAACAAACAGCACAGGAAATAGATACGGAAGTCCGTCGCCTTGTGGATGAAGGCTATCAACGTGCCAGTAAGTTGATTAAAGAAAATCGTGATAAGTTGGAGTTGATTGCGAATGCACTCTTAGAATATGAGACTTTGGACGGGAAACAGGTAGAAGACATTGTGCGGACTGGTAAGTTCAGTCCGCCGGAGCCGCCAAAGGATGCTGATCCGCCTACAGGTGCGAATGCAGCAACTCCAAATGCGGATTTACCCAAGAAAGATAAACCTAGGTTAGACGACGGGTTAGGAGACCCAGCTCCAGCTACTCCTTGACCCATTCATTTCCTATTGAAATCAGAAACTCTTTGACTTGGAATAACTTCGGAAGCTAGTTTGTCTCACCCGGAATGAGTAAATGCCTAAGCTAACCGTTTTAACTGAAGGAATTGAACCTACCTCCTTTGAGCTAGCAAAGGAGGTTACTTCTGTTGGGCGAGTGGAAGGAAACGGCATAGTTTTAGACCATCAATCGGTTTCAGGCAGCCATGCAGAGTTAGTGCTAAGAGGAGATCAAGATGTATACATTCGTGATCTTGGCTCTACAAATGGCAGTTATATCGATGGCAACAAGGTGGCCGAATCTCCAGTACAGCCGGGTGAGGTGATTACATTTGGTGAGGTGCAACTCAAATTGGAGGGAGTTCGCAAGGTTCAGTCCCTTGATAAGCATCTTGATCAGGGTGTGAAGTTGGGTGATTTGGGGGCAGCTCCAAAAGGCCCGGCTAAAGGTTTTACTAAGAAATCTGACAAGACAGGTCGTTACTTCGTGATTGCTGGAATCGTGGTAACAATTATTCTAATTGGAGTCATCTTTCTGGTAGTAAACAAATTTAATGGGGGCGGTTGATTTTGAGTTATCGTCGGCCTTGTATTGTTTTCTTTAAGAGCTTTTAAGCCAATTAGCTGCTTTAATTGCAGCGTAGGTCAGGATGATATCAGCACCTGCCCGTTTCATAGCTAGTAAGGACTCCATCGTCGAAGCTCGCTCATCTATCCAACCACGTTTTGCTGCTGCTTGGATCATTGCGTATTCTCCACTAACGGCATAGGCAGCGGTAGGGTATCCAAATTTTTCTTTAACACGATAAAGGATATCCAAATAGGCAAGTGCTGGTTTTACCATAACAATATCCGCACCCTCTTGTATATCGAGTGCAACTTCACGTAATGCTTCCTCAGCGTTTGCAAAATCCATTTGATAGCTTCTTCGATCACCAAATTCTGGAACTGATTCTGCAGCATCTCGGAAAGGGCCATAGTAAGAAGAGGCGAATTTAGCTGCATAAGACATGATCGGAGTTTCTTTAAATCCATTGGTGTCTAGTGCTTTGCGTATGGTTGCGACACGGCCATCCATCATGTCACTTGGGGCTATGACATCTGCTCCAGATTCGGCGTGGCTAACCGCTGTCCGGGCAAGAAGTTTAAGAGAGGAGTCATTGTCGATGATTGTCTCCTTCCCGTGTTTTTTTGCTAAGCCACAATGGCCATGGCTCATATATTCGCAAAGGCAGACATCGGTCATTACCAGTAGCTTTGGTAAATCTTTTTTCAACTGACGTACTGCTTTTTGTACGATGCCATTTTTAGCATAAGCCCCGCTCGCTATATCATCTTTTTTTGAAGGGATGCCAAACAAAATGACCGCTGGTACGCCGGCTTTTTGAGCAGCTTCGGCTTCGCGCACAGCTTCGTCGATTGAAAGCTGAAAAACTCCCGGCATAGATGGCACTGCGTTGCGCACTTTCCGTCCGGGGCGAACAAAAAGCGGCAGCACGAGTTGGTCAGCGTGCAGCTGAGTTTCGCGTACCATACGGCGAATAGCATGAGAGCCACGCAATCGGCGTGGTCGGTAAGCTGGAAAATCGCCGGTCAAGGGAGAATGCATGTGCGACATAATAACTAATTTCGTCCGCAAGCCAAGCGCTTGGCTGATCGTTTAGCTTCCGATGCGGGAAACTAGGATCGCGACACCTATGATTCCAAAGCAAATAACGAAACAACCAATAAAGCCCCAAAAATCAAGTCTGCTTGGCCGCTGAAACTCAAGGTTGCTTCCAGGGAAAAGTTTACGGTCGTCAAATCGGCTCGGCTGGGCGTAACTACGCTCCACTTGTGCCTTATCATTTTCTGGGTCTGGGTCGACCGGGGTTTTCATTTTAACGTATAGGCGGTCGAGTGAGTCTTTGTTGTTCGGCTTTGTTAATAAGCTCGCTATAATCATTACTAAGAATGGAGCGATGATCTTGAATGGGAATTCCATAGTCTTGAGGGCGGCATTTTGAAACTTGGTCATGTCTAATCTTAGTAACTTATCATAGATCACCATTTCAAACCGGAACGAACCTTTTCCAAACTTGTCACCGTTATCTAATTGTTGAATTCCTTCTGTCCAGTAAATAGCTTTCCCCCCTTTTGCTTCTTCGGGTTTGTTAACCTGAAGATAGGTCTCATTAGTGCGAAGCTCAGGAACTATTTTGGGTATTGCACGTGGCAGAACAAAAAAACTTAGCAGGCAAAAAATAATTGTGATCCAACCTGCATTGGTTGTGGCCCTGCGCCAGTACATGCCAAGCCAAAAAAGTGCTGCAAATGTCATTGGAATAATCCATGTTAATTCTAATTGTTTAAACATATCCAGCATCGTTAGTGATACCACCACGGCCCCAACTACGATAATGCCGCCAGTAATGCGGCCTAATTTGAGGCATTTTTTTTCAGACGCGTTTGGATTAAAATAAGGCACGTAAATATTCCGAACGACAAGCGCTGAACAAACCAGCATGTAGCAATCCACGCTACTCATTAAAGCAGCCAGCAAGCAGGCTAACATTAAGCCCACAAGTCCGATGCCAAGTGGCCCTAACAATTCTTTTGTAGCTTTACCCCATGCCATGTCTGCATCTGCTAGTAAAGCTGTGTCATTTGTGTAAAGGGTAAGCACAATTAGTGCTGTAATTACCCATCCGATTGTGCAGAAACGTTTAATAAGATTACCAGAAACCAATCCTACACGGGCATCTGTTTCGTTTTTGGCAGAACCGCCTCCAGTGACAATAAAATGTGGGGTTAGAACAATTCCTATCATATTCATGATAACAATGGTTACGATTGCATAAAGAGGGAATTCACTCGCTGCACTACCTCCTATTATTTCAAAAGTCTCGGTCGGTAATTGTTCATGCATAATCCGAAACCCATCAGTCCAAGTGTCTCCTTCGACGCCAAATTGTTTTACTACTTCATTTAGACCAAAGGGAATAAGCAGAACTGACAACAGAATTATACAAATGCCTTGAATGACATCAGTCCAGTATGCTGCAGTTAATCCTCCGAGCATGCCGTACACCATCACGATTATTGCCACAGCAGGGACTAATACGTATTCGGTTTTGGTTCCCATTAACACTTCCCCTAAAAGTGGCACTCCTACTTTCCCGATTGCGGTGAAGAGCATGGCCCCGTACACGATATAATATAAGCAACCGAAGATTGCATAAGCCACCCCCATGGGCTTGGACTCGTAACGTTCAGTAAACCAATCGCCTAGGGTTAGGCAGCGCATGCGTCGATACCAAACGGCACTAATCCAGTAAATGGGCGTTACAAATAGCCAATACATAACTCCCCACATGCCACTCATTCCATTCGCGAAAGTTCCTCTGGCAGTATTCACTGGGTCGGCGGAGCCTGTTCCAGCTCCGAAGGCAGCAAAGGTTTGCATCAGTTTTCCAAAATTTCTTCCGCCCATGAAGTAGTCCTCTTGCCTTTTCTGCTTTCGCATCAGTGAAAAACCGATCCCAGCCATGATCGAGAAGTAGAGCAGGAGTACGATATAGTCGATAGTTTCCATAATTAACTATTAAGGATGAACGTTAGTTGAACAGGAGTTAGTCGATGCTTAAACGTAAGCCAATGCAAACAAAAATGGGCAAACTCCTCATGAAGTAAAATGAAGGTTTGTTGGCTAAACCGGCTTGCATACGCTCAATGCCGAGGTAGTCTTAGCTCGTGAGATTTAGCCGTTTTCTCATATTTTCTGTTTTCTTTGCTTTAGCGCAAGTACCGATGCTGCTTGCGCAGGAGGAGCCGGAGATATCTATATGGGAGGCAGCCGCCAAGGGAGATCTTGATGCGGTTGAAGCCCATATCGATGCAGGAACCGATCTTGATAGTTTGAGTGAAGCTGGAGAAACTCCAATCCACTATGCGGTTACAAAGAATCAAACCGAGGTTGTAAGGATTCTTCTCGATGCAGGAGTCGAAACGGATATTGAAAATTCTCTTGAAGAAACTGCTTTGGATATAGCTATAGCCGGTCGTAAAGAGGATATCATTGATTTGCTATTGGAGGCAGGTGCTGGTCTAGATACTCCAGCTGATTCAATTCACTTGTTAACTTGGTTGGGCGATTTGCTGGGAGTGAAGCTGCATATATACTCGGGCACCAATATCGATCAAGAAGATGAATATGGGAATTATCCTCTTCTGCTTGCTGTTGAGCTTGGGCATATTGAGATTGTAGATCTATTAATTGAGCATGAGGTTGAATTGGAAACTGAGGATCAGCACGGCTTCACCGCTTTAATAATTTCAGCTGAAACAAATTACCCTGAGATATTACAGCTCCTTCTAGATAGTGGTGCCGCTCTTGATGCTGAAGATAAGGCTCAGAGAACGGCATTGGATTGGTCTATTATTATGCTATCTACTGAGGCCGAGGATATTCTCAGAGAAAACGATGCGCCAAGTGGTGCCGATAAATCATTCATTGCTGCCATCCAAACAAATAATATCGATTCGGTTAACACCCTTCTCGATCAAGGTGCTGATGTAAACGAGCCAGCTTACACCTCAAAAACACCGATTCACTATGCATCGCATTCTCGCAACATAGAGATCTTAAAACTTCTTATTAAAAACGATGCAGATTTGGAGGCCAAGACAGAGCTTGGCGTAACGCCACTTGGATATGCCGTTGGTTTAAATCAACCTGAAAATTGCCGTGTTCTGCTACAAGCTGGATCAAATGTTGATACGATTGATAGCTTTCAGCGAACTAATCTCAATGTAGCTGCCGCTCTTCAACTTCAAGAAGTTGTAGGTGTCTTACTCGAGTTTGACGCTAATCCAAACACGCTGGATCAATGGCATTATTCATCACTAGACGTAGCAGAGGAGTTTGGATCGGAGGCGATTGCAGAGTTAATTCGTGAGGCGGGAGGCATAAATGGGCCGAAGATATCTATTCACGATGCCGCCGGATCCAGGGACAATGACAAGTTGGCCCTACATCTTTTCTTTGGCACAGATATTAATCTGTTGGATGAAAATAGTGAAACACCAATGGATGTAGCTGCTAACAATAACGCATTTGAGACGCTTACTTTTCTGCAGGAAAGAACTCGGTTAGATTTTATAAATGATGATGAAGGTAACAATCTCATTCGCGTTATTGGACCTTATGGCATGGGAGATCTGACCCCGCAGTTGGAATTTGTTATAGAGATATCCGATAATTTTGAGAATTGGAAAATATTAGAGTCAATTGACACTGATGATGGTGTGGGGGAGATGGAATTCAATCCTCAGGAAATTGTTCAATCTCGTTTTTATCGCGTTGTGATTAACGAGATCGAAGACTAATTAGTCTATCCAATCAATCCGGGGCATTTTTTTATAATTAAGTACTGCTTTTTGTCCTGCGATTATTATTCTTCTTGCATGGCAAGCATAACTCACAAAGACGAGGCTCCCTTTACTCGAGAGGATCCATGGCGCATTTTTCGAATCATGGCTGAGTTTGTTGATTCGTTTGAGGAACTTTCTAGACTAAAGCCCAGCGTGACAATCTTCGGATCGGCACGAACTAAACCGCGAGATTTATACTACAAGGCTACAGTAGAAATGGGAAAAAAATTAGCCAAAGCAGGCGTGCCAGTGATTACCGGAGGGGGGCCAGGCATAATGGAAGCGGCAAACAAGGGAGCTGCACAAGGCAAGGGGACTTCGGTGGGATTAAACATTGAACTTCCATTTGAACAGTGTGGGAATTCTTACGCTAATCTACCAATTAATTTTCATTACTTTTTTTCACGGAAGGTTTGTCTTGTGAAATATAGTCTAGGTTTTGTCTATATGCCTGGAGGTTTTGGAACGATGGATGAGTTATTTGAGGTTATTACACTTGTGCAGACGCAATGCCTTGAGAAGTTTCCACTAATTTTGTTCGGTAAAAAGCATTGGCGCGGTATGATTAATTGGGCGCGAAATACTCTTGAAAAAGAAGGCTTTATCAGTCCCGGAGATATTGAATTAATGACTTTGACTGACGACGTTGACGAAGCTGTTGAGTTGTTACTTAAATATATTGAAGAGAAAAAAGACAGCGATAGGGTTAGTGGGGCCTTTAATTAATATTAAATTTCAGCGTTTGGTAAAAAATCTCGGTAATAATAGGGGGCTGGCGAATAGTCTTTAAGATATTATTTACCTGACCGAAATTACTTTCGCTTGGCTTTATTTTTGTTCTTGGGCTGTTTTTTTGTAGAAGCTCTTACCTTGGCAGCTACTTTGAGTCGAAGTCCGTTTAATCTTATAAACCCTGTTGCATCATCTTGATTATATGCGTCTGTCGGGTCGGCTTCCATAGTTGCTATGTCAGGACTATATAAGCTTACTGACGATTTAAGGCCTGCGGCAATAATATTTCCCTTATAAAGTTTCACCCGAACGGTTCCACTGACGTTTTGTTGGCTCTCGGTAATAAGTGTCTGCAATGCTTCACGTTCTGGTGCGTACCAAAACCCATTGTAAACTAGTTTCGAGTACTCGGGGATCAATGAATCGCGCAGATGCATTACTTCTCGGTCCATGGTTATGGATTCCATCATGCGATGTGTTGCATGAAGGATTGCGCCCCCCGGCGTTTCATAAACTCCACGTGATTTCATGCCGACGAAGCGGTTTTCAACCATATCGACTCGCCCGATCCCATGTTTACCCCCAAGACGGTTGAGGGTTTGCATTATTTTTAATGGAGACATTGCTTTGCCATTAACACTAACACAGTTTCCTTTATCAAAATCAATAGTGACATATTCCGGCTTGTTAGGAGCATCTTCTGGCGAGACGCTGAGCTTGTACATTGACTTGTATTTTGGGGCGGAAGCGTCGAGCCAAGGATCCTCTAGCATCCCAGCTTCATAGGAAATATGCAGAAGATTGCGATCCATTGAGTAGGGCTTTTTCATGCTCGCTTCGACCGGGATCTTCTTTTCTATACAATAGTCTATCATTTCCTTTCTCCCAGGAAATTGTTTCCGGAATTCTTCGTCCCTCCAAGGGGCGATTACCTCCAAATCTGGCGCAAGTGCGGCAGAAGCCAGTTCGAAACGGACCTGATCATTTCCTTTTCCTGTTGCCCCATGGGCAATTGCTTTTGCTCTATGCTTTCGAGCTATTTCCACCATTCGCTTTGCAATCAGAGGCCGAGCTATGCTTGTTCCGAGGAAATATTGGCCTTCGTAAATTGCACCAGCCTGCATCATTGGAAAAATAAAATCGCTGGCAAATTCCTCCCTTAGATCGTCGATATAAATATCAGAAGCCCCAGTCTTGCGAGCTTTTGGTCGAAGGCCTTTTGTTTCTTCTTCCTGTCCGACATCAGCACAGAAGGCGATAACTTCAGCTGAGTACTTTTCCTTTATCCAGGATAATAATACGGAGGTGTCGAGCCCTCCCGAGTATGCGAGAACAATCTTCATGCTTAAAAAACTGCCCGCGCATCATCGGCAAATCAACCAACGATGAAAGAAAAAACGCTGTTTGGTTAAGCCAAACTTTGATGATTGCACGCATCAATTTCGTTGACTGATGAAAAATGACAGGATAACCGTTGTCCATCTCATTATGATAAAATTATCTAAACTCTCGTTGTGCCTATCGACAGGCGTTCTGTTAATAGGGCTGAATATTGGTTTTGCGGCAAAGAACGTGGATGCAGCCGACCCTAAGAAGGTGGATGCGGATTTTAAATTTCAAGGCGAGTATGCTGGGTCTCTTAATGGACAGTACGATGTTGGTAGTCAGGTAATTGCCTTGGGAGGAGGTAAATTTAAAATGGTACTATTCCCTGGCGGCCTTCCTGGGGCAGGATATGATGGTGAGGAAAAACGCGAATATATGGGAACTCGGGACGGTGATACTGTGAATTTTGAGGGAGGAACTACGGGCAAGAGTATCTCTGATGGCAAGCTGAAATTTGAACGGGATGGCCAGTCATTTTCAATCGATAGGATTATCCGTAAAAGTTCGACAGAAGGGGCAAAACCGCCAAAGGGAGCCATAGTGTTGTTCAATGGCAAATCTGTGAAGAGCTTTAAGCCGGGCAAAATGACTGACGACGGCTTGCTAATGGAAGGAGCTAATAGCATCGAAAAATTTCAAAGCCACAAACTTCATTTGGAATTTCGTTTACCATACGAGCCGGCGCGACGCGGGCAAGGTCGTGCTAATAGCGGCTGCTATCTTCAGGCCCGCTACGAGGTGCAAGTGCTCGATTCATTTGGGCTTGCTGGCAAGCACAACGAATGTGGGGGTATTTACACCATAAAAGATCCTGATACTAACATGTGCTTTCCGCCTCTTCAGTGGCAGACATACGACATTGATTTTACGGCTGCTAAGTTCGATAGCGAAGGAAAGAAGACTACGAATGCTCGAATTACAGTTCGTCATAATGGCGTGCTAATTCATGAAGATGTTGAACTGCCTAAACGCACTACTGCTAGTCCGCTGGGGGAGGGATCCTCTCCGGGGTTTTTGCATTTACAGGATCATAGTAATCCTGTGCGCTTTCGAAATATCTGGGTGGTAAAGAAATAATTTCATCGCGCAATCCATTCTTAAATGAATGCTATGATCCGCAGTATTGGGTTAATTTTATTATGCGGACTAGGTTGCTATAAAATTACGAAACCATTCTT
>Ga0066836_10000252_pt1 | contig 24185 bp, 32 predicted proteins | sample ETNtaG_18_FD_71568 | JGI IMG/M metagenome (GOLD analysis project Ga0066836, IMG submission 71568) | Marine microbial and viral communities from oxygen minimum zone, Eastern Pacific Ocean - ETNP201302SV91 | ecosystem: Environmental > Aquatic > Marine > Oceanic | place: Pacific Ocean: Eastern... | reverse complement strand
ATGAGATATAACCAAACTTGTGATTTTGCAGATTCACATATCGAGAAGCACCATCACCTGTAACACGGATCTTCCCCGTTTCAGCCCCACGATTTTCACATTTCAAACATTCCCAATGGCTAGTTGGAAAAGGATTGCTCTTTTTTTCTTTCATTTCTTTTTTGCTTTTGGTGCAGGCTTTTTAGCCTGTGCCTTTTTAGGTGAACCCGCACGTACGGGAGTTTTCTTCTTGTTCATCTCATTAATTTCTTTAACGTACTGTTGTAATTCTCGTCGCTCGTCGTGGCATCTTTCAACTTCTTTTTCCAAAGCAGTAATTCTGGCTTCCAACTCTTTACGATCTGCCTGATATTCCTGCTCCCGACGATCCATCTCGGTGCGCAACTCGTCACGCAATCGTTGACCAATTTGAAAGTCGGACTGATACCGCTCTGTTTTATGTTTGCGACGCATGTTACGTTCCCTAAATATTGCAGCGACCGCGACTAGAATAGCCCCAACCGCTCCGCTTGCGAAAATGGATTCCATAAGAGACCTCCGTATGGACAGACAATTCAATAGTAGCAAAGAGAACAAATACGAAAAGAGCAAACAATAAATAAAACAAAGAAGGAATACAATGACTATAAACCTAGATAATTTCAAAGGTTTCTATAATGCTAACTTAATTCAAGAGTGGGATGACTTAACTCAGATACCTTGGTTGGACAACGAAGCAAACAAACCAGAAACAGAAATACAAACCCAATGGCAAAATGATGGTCTTGTTATCCTTCCAGAATTCATGCCAGAAGAACTTATAGAAGATTACAAAAAAGCATGGATACATGAAAATCGCACCAGAGTAAACCGACCTATGGGTTGGCCTTTCGACGTTCCTTATATGTATGTCCCTTCATTAGGAGACATGCTTTCCTACGCTCCACTCAATGAAATAATGACTGACCTTATTGGTGAACCGCTAGGAGTTCATCTCAACTTGACAGGATGGAATTCAACTCAACGCAACTGGCACCAAGACGGCTATCTAAATCCAGACACAAATCGTGATTTCTATATGGCTATTTGGATAGCCCTAGATGACATTCATCCTGATTCAGGTCCATTTCAATTCATTCGTGGGTCACATAAATTTCCAGTAATAACACATGAAAAAATGCTCGCCGCTTTAGGACCAAACGCCGCAGAAGATCCTAACTGGCCAAAACATTCAGAAGAAATACTCACTCCACTTTTTGAACAACTAATTACCGATTCAGAATTAGAAGTAGAAGATTTCATTGCGAAAAAAGGTGATGTTCTTTTATGGCATGGTCGCCTCATGCATCGTGGTAGTACCCCTAAAAATCCTGACTTAGACCGCCGTTCATGCATCGCACACTTTTCAGGCATCAACCACCGACCTGATATGCCTGCTCCTCTTTCCCGTTTAGGATGGAAACACCACTATGAATTAAACGGTTACTATTTTCCAATCAACCAAATGTATGTCTAAGTGCTTACCGTAGTAGTTGCTTCCTATCACTATGGTCATCTAGCGGCACACTGCATAGAGAGCCTGCTCTCTCAAACACGCCCTCCTGATCAGATTCTTTTTGTAGATGACGGCATCGGAGATTGTAAGCATCTGCCTGAGATTTATCCAGAAGTTACCTACATTTTCCGTGAGGGTAACTTGGGTACTGTAGATAATTTTCAAGACATGCTCATGCGAGTGACAACTGAATACACAATGTTTTTAGGTGCAGACAATTGGTTGCGATCTGATGCTATTGAAACAGTAATGAACGAAACACCTGAGGCTGACATTGTTACCTATGAAGTCATGGTCACAGGGGAATTCAAAATGAATCATCGCGACGCTCAACTTCCAGATGTAATGAGAAACGGTGATGTCTATTGGCGTTGGAATGGACATCACGGATCAATGCTGTATCGCACTTCTTATGGGCAATCGGCTGGATACGCCAAACGAGATGGTGGAGTAAACACAGAAGAAGATCATGTGCTTTGGGATCGAATGTTAGAACTAGGAGCAAAACGTGTTCATCTAGAAGAACCTCTCCTTTTCTACAGAAGGCACAGGGAAAACTTCATCAACTGCACATAGAGGGTGCGCGTAACAGACTTGCCCTTGTGACAGAATATGGCATGTGGTTGCACAACTAATTACTCAAGAGCATTTGTCATTCAACGATGTTCTTATTCGCCCACAATATTCCGAAATTCGTAGCAGGGATGATGTCAGTCTGGTTACAAGGCTTTCAAATAATTTAGAGTTAGACATCCCTATTCTCGCCGCCAACATGGACACAGTGTGTGGTGGTAAAATGGCCAACGTCATGGCTGATCTCGGAGGCATGGGAGTGCTTCATCGTGCCTTAACTCCCGGTCAACGATTAAAAGAAATCCGTCTTCTGGGCAGAAAGGGTAAACAAGTTGCTGTCGCTGTTGGTATCCATTGTCTTGCAGATGAGATACAGGCTTACGCCGATAATGGAGTCGATGCAATTGTTTTAGATATAGCACATGGCGATTCAACTCACGCTTTAGATAAAATCCATACGATTCGTTCTATGGTTGAAAAATCTAACTCATCCGTATGTGTGGTAGGTGGAAACGTCGCTACAGCAGGGGCAGTAGAAAGAATGTGGAATGCAGGTGCGCACTCAGTAAAAATTGGCATAGGTCCGGGTTCGGCATGTACGACACGAATCAAAACTGGTGTCGGCGTTCCTCAAGTAAACGCTATTACAGAATGTGCAGAAGCGGCAGACAAATATGGCATGAGTGCCATTGCAGATGGAGGAATGAAAACAGCAGGAGACATTGCTAAGGCTCTTGCTTTGGGAGCCGATGCCGTAATGGTGGGTGGAATGCTGGCAGGAACAGATGAGGCTCCCGGCGATGTCGTACTAGAAAAAGGGAAAGCCTATAAAGAGTTCAGAGGAATGGCATCTAAAAAAGCAGGATCTCACTATGAAGAAGGTGCATCAGGCATGGTTGAATGCAAAGGTCCTACGGAACCTATTATCCTTGACATTTGCAAAGGACTGCGAAGTGCGTTCTCCTATTCAGGAGCAGAAAACATTGAACAGTTTCATCTAAAAGCAGAACTGATCAAAATTTCTCCCCTTTCCATGTCCATGAACGGAGCGCATGGGTTCAAGGGATAAGACTTGGATCAATATTCTTTACAATATTTCCATTTAATAAATAATCTGGATAACTGCTTACAGATTTAGTCCGACAAAATCCATTCATATATGTCATTCGAGGATCTCCCGAAGTGTTGGCTTCGCTTCCGTGAACAATTTTCACAGACCAAATCATCATGTCACCTTTTTTTGCTGTGTATTTTGTCCCTTGATAAATGCCCCTTTCAAATATTCGGAGATTTCTTGGATTGGTGAATGAATCCCAAAAATGTGATCCTGTAATGAATTCAACTGCACCGTTATCTTCTGTAATGTCATCTACAGCAATGATGGTTTGCAAATAATCAGTTTCAACGCCCGAAGAAAAGAGATGACTTTCTCTAAAAATCGTATCCCTGTGCCATGCGAAAGTGTCCAGATCACCTGACTCTCTAAAATAGATTTGATTATTGATCTGTCTAACATTATTGCCAAGAAGATTACGCACAATGTCTTGCATTCGTTCATCTATTCTGATCGAATTCAAATATTCATTGGCTAATGCTGGAAAAAATATTAATGACTTCTTGTTGTATGCTTGCTCGCTGGGAACATGCTTGTATCCAGTTTCTTTTATTTGTTCATCTGTGACGCGATAAGCCTCTTCTTTTATGCGATCACATTCTTCTTCAGAAAAAACTGAAGGTATGACAACAACACCGTCATCTTCATACGCTCGTTTAAGACCAATCAACATAATTACTTAAAAGTCTATATCGGTCATCCACCACGCCTTGTGTAACAGCGAAAGCCTTTTCATACCCTGCACTCTTAACACAATTTACAACTTTGTCGCAATACTCTCCATGCGGGTACCGTAGGTATCTCGTTTCAAACGGCGCAGTTATTTCTTGTATGATTTCTTTTTCTGACAACTCGCACAGGTTTCTATGTGACCAAGTGTGCCATCCAATTTCAAAGTCATACCTATTACACAATTCTTTAACTTCTGCAAGGGTGCAGAACTTTTCTAATTTGGGCACGTTTTCTAAATCAAAACTATTATCACCGCCCAAATAGTTTCCTGTAACAAACATGATTCCAGACTTTTTACGCAAAACATCTTGATTCTTATACACATTGTAATAAACACCATCAAAACCTATGGGTTCATCACAGGCAAGGATTTGTTCACGGGTGTGGTAATTGGAATGCAGTTCATCTCCAATATTATGAGCAAGCCTCATAATGGCCATGACACCGACTGGTCATATTCGTAGACGTTGAATACAGAAATATATTCTCTGTAAGGAAATTTAAAGGTAGCAACCATTCGACCAAAAGAATAAGGCAATAGCCAATCTTCAATTCCTCCAATACATACATGCTTTTGAGCGGCAGACAATGCCATCTGTGCTATCCCTGCGTGATCATATTGCTTATAGAGAAGACCAGTTACTAAAACCAAATCATATGTCCCCATAGGGGTAGACATTCTTTTAACATTGTCTGGAAATCTACTTGCGGCGGTGTCACTCATTTCTATTGCATGGATTTCATCAGCAGGAAGATCCTTAGTTATAAATCCTTCCCCTGCTCCTATATCAAGTGCCCTACTGTAATTTCCACCCAAGTCTTCTAAGACAGTTAAATAAAAGTTTTTGCGATAGATGTCATCATGGGTAATGGTGTAATCCCATGGATCTTCTTTCTCATACCAGTCTTCCAACTCTTGCTTGCTCTGCATACAAGAAAATATTACTAGAACTTAGCGAACCTATTGGTTTTCATTAAAGACTCCCAACATTCTGTAACGTAAGGATCAGCGGCGGCATCTTTTGTATCCTGATCCCACGCCATGTATGTGCTTTGATCCCAATGTTTCATAAGTCCGTCTAATGAACAACGGCAAAGATCTCTTGACCCTACGCCACTCATTGTCGCCCATTCATGCAAAAAGAACTGACAAGTTGGCATCCACTCGTCTTGATACTCGGAAGACCACTGTTCATCTTCTGGAATACCGCATCCAACCACACCTAGAAGAATGGTAAAGATTAAAAATATTTTACCCACAATGCCTCTACCTGCTAACGTCGTTTCGTACGCGGTCTACGTTCTGGTCGCCGAGCACGTTGCTTTTTAGGCAAACGCTTGGCGTTACCACTCCTCTTCCCTCCGTAATAACCCATTCTTAAAGTGCCTCTATTTTGTCCGCTAACTCTCTAAGTTGTGTAGCCAAAACACTAGCCTGAGATTCTGTTGCAGGAGTTGTGCTTTTGTTGGGGAATGGAGGAGGGGCAAGTTCTTCTGACTCAGCAGTTTCTTTTGCGGCTTCCTCTTTAGCGGCAACCATTCGAGCAATGGCATCCCAATCAATCTCAGGTGCGGTGATGTCTGGACCAAGATTCTCTAACTTGTAATCAGAAATATCCCATGCCATATCTTTCGGAGACACAGCAGGACCACCATAATAGGCATCTAGCCACGCCCACGTAACAGCAGTTTTGTCAGTAACGACAATGTTATGACGAACCCAATCACCACCATCAATACGAGCACGAATGAAACCTTCGTCAAAATCGGCTTCACATTCAAAGGATACAGCAGGACCACCTATCTTTATCTGTCCCACTTTGATCGAATCGCCCCATCTTGGAACCTGTCCTAGATGGTAAACGTACATACCAATAGGCAGGTATCCATCTTTGCTTTTGCCAAACCATGTTCTAAAAGAGAATCCATCAGGGGCAGGTTGTCTATTCCCATGCCCGTAAGACTGTCCTTTTTCGTTTTTGTAGCGTAAATCACAAAACCCAAGTGTTTTACCTGTGCTGTGTGAATCCCAATCTCCCAATGCTCTGACCATGTAAGAACATTTCACATGACGCGATGGGGTTACTTCTTTATGTAATGCACAACCATAATGGTCGCCCTGACGAAACATCAGTCGTAAGGCATCTCCGCTGACATATGCGTTATGAGACTTTCCGCTCCATGCATCTTGCCATCCATCTTCAAAAGTTTCATGTACCAATATGGACATGACTCAACTCCTAACTTGTTATTACCGTTTACCTCCGTGGTACTCGGTTGCATGACCTTCTTGGATCAGCACATCATTCAAACAAACACCCTCATCATTTACAATCCGCCCAAGAACTCGACCAAACTTTCCCTTCGCGTCCAAACTGGTTTCAATTATTGGATGCATGCCTGCCTCTTCTACGAGCCAACGACCCACAAAATCTTTCGCCGCAAGACCTAAAGCCTTTTCCTCTAAGTCTCTTGTACGAGATTCTGGTGTGTTAATCCCTACAAAACGAACACGCGCCTTATAAGTAATGTCAAAACCTAAATCCAACTCCACATCAATAGTGTCACCATCTACTACTTTTGTAACTTTGGCGCGATACTGATACAGACTCATTCAAGCATCCTAGTTCACTAATCCATTACCTCGATGAAGATACATTCCCCCGGACATTCTTCTGCCGCTTCAATTGCCGCTTGGACGTCTTCTCCGGGAACCGTTGCCAGTCCGTCTGCCATCTTATAAACGGGTTCATCCCCAGAAGAGCCAGTTGGCCCATTGATAGTTTTCCATTCCGCTTCTTTGACATATGCCAACCCATCATTAGGATTCATTCCAAAAACCGATGGGCAAATTTCTTCGCATAAGCCATCACCTGTACATAAATCTTGATCAATCCAAACTTTTATTTTTACATCTTTATGTTGCATGTTTCTCCAACTGTTACGGGTAAGTCACATCCGCATCACGAATAGTTAGTCGATACCATCCGCTATTAGCGTTGTTGTAAACCGAACCCCTTACTACATAGTCTCCCGCAGATAGTTCTCTCTCAATGCGAGAATCCCACATATCCGAAACATTTTCTATAACAGGATCACCATTGGCAAGCGTTACGTTCGGTGTCTCGTCAGGATCAGTTGCGGTGCTAGGCGGATTAGTGCAAGTGTTACCACAATCTCTACCACCATCATCGTTTGCTAGAATCTGATTGCCAACTGTTATTTCTGATGTATCTCCTGAGTGGTCACCATCATCTGAGTCTGTGTCGTGGTTCAGGTAGATGTAAGGGTCAGCGTGTTCGTTATTAGAGCCGAACTGCGCTCTGGTTAAGTTGCTTTCAGCGTCTATACGAATGTCCATAAGCCCATCGCCATCTGTGCAATCGCAGGCTTCGTTTTCTTCAGCGGCAGTAGGAACCGAGAAAGCAACATAGTCGTAATCGTTTCGACTACTCGAATCAACTATGCACCAGTCTCCTAAGCCAGTCCAACCACCTTGCGAACAAGAAGCAGGTACAACTTCTGTGGCAGTTGTTACCGCTACAGACTGTGAACTTGTTTCATCATCCCATGTAGTGCCTGATATGGCGCAAGCATTATCTACGCAACCATATTGTTCTGTTCCGTTCGTAGTGTAAGTCGTGGTAGTGACAGTCGTTTCAGTCGTGTGCGTTTCATACCAATGTCCATCTGTACCTCTAGCCAACACTGTCGTGACAGTCGCTTCACTGGCGGTATTAATCCTGCTAGTAACTAAATCATTAGAATAAGCCCAATAGACAGGAACATAAACTGGTGGCGGTGGTGGAGGCGGCACATAATCAGGATCACCAACTTCAGGGGCTACATAATTAGGGTTATTAGCAGATTCCCATTGCGCCCAAGTATCAAAACCTCCCGGTGCGTTTTCGCAAGCGGCTGTGCCTATGCAATCTTCATAGGGGTTCTCCCACTCTTCTTCAGGATACTCCTCCCATTCTTCTTCCTCATACCCCATCTCATCTTCATAAGCCAACCAATCTTCCTCAACCCAATCCCATGATTCAGTTGGGCTTGGACCCCAATCCTCTGGCCACTCCTCCAACCCCTCTTGTTCTAAAACCCACGCCTCTTCATCTTCTCCTGTCCAATCATCCCAATCATCTTCTGTCCAACCTTCAAACTGGTCATCTTCTTCCCACTCTTCCCATTCTTCGGGGTACCCCATCTCATCCTCATAAGCAAGCCAGTCTTCCTCTGTCCAATCGATTGTCGTAGTGGGATGCGGACCCCATTCATCTTCCCAATCCTCTTCATCTATTTCAAAAATCCAGTCGAGGTCTGTTTCTTCTTCCCATAGTGCTTCTTGTTCCTCGTCGTAAGCCACCCAATCTTCTTCTGTCCAGTCCCAACTTTCAGTGGGTGATGGACCCCAATCTTCCGGCCATTCCTCAAGACCGAGTTCTTCTAGAACTAGGGCTTCTTCATCCTCAGCCGTCCATTCTTCCCATTCTTCTTCAGGAAACTCTTCTTCAACTCCCATGAAGTTGTCCCAGTTTTCCCAATCTTCTTCTGTCCAACTTTCAGTTTCTTCTATCCAATCAAGTTCTTCTTCAGAAAGATTTTCTTCTTCCCATTCTTCCTCTTCCCACTCTTCTTCAAAAAATTCTTCTTCTTCCCACTCTTCTTCCCACTCTTCTTCTTCCCACTCTTCTTCAAATTCTTCTTCCTCCCAAAGAGCATGCTGTTCTTCGTCATAGGCTTGCCAGTCACTTTCATCCCACAAGGCAGTTTCACTGGGCGAAGGACCCCAGTCTTCTGGCCATTCATCGAAACCTTCTTCTTCGAGAATGCGAGCCTCTTCATCGACTGCCCACTGGCGATCATATTCATCCCAATCATCCTCTGTCCATTCAGCCGACTCTGTGGGCGATGGACCCCAGTCTGGATTCCATTCTTCAACTCCAAATTCTTCTAGTAATTCTTCTTCCCATGTTTCTGGATCTTCCATTTGCTCTTCCCAAATGGCATCCATTTCTTCGTCATAGGCTTCCCAATCTTCACCAGTCCAATCAGCAGTTTCAGTAGGTGATGGTCCTAAAAGATCTTCATTCCATTCTTCAAGACCAAATTCTTCAAGAATATGTTGTTCTTCTAGTTCAGGGTCATACTCTTGGAAAGCAAAATCATCTTCATAAAATTCTTCCTCATATTCCTCCCAAAAATAATCCTCTTCAAATTCTTCATGTTCAGCAAAGAATAAAGTTCGCTCTTCTTCAACTTCATCTACGAACTCTTCAACTTCTTCAAAGAGTTCCTCTACATTAATTTCCTCTCCGAAGAGTTCATCCATTAACTCTCGTTCTTCTTCAAACCATTCATCGTCATAATCAATTTCTTCCCACTGTTCATCTTCCCAGTAGTCCTCATCAACAGTTAAAAGAATTTCTGTGAAATCAATTTCATCTTCTTCAAATACTTCTAATGTTTCCCACTCTTCTTCTATTTCTAAAATCTCTTCAACATATGACTCACCAAGAACTTCTTCTAAGCGATCCTCAGCAACGGCTTGAAAATATTCAGCATCAGAAGCAACCCACGCTTCTATTTCTGCCTCTTCTTGAATAATCTCCCCAACTTCTTCATCGTAGGAAATCTCGATACTCAGCGGCGCTACTGGAACTTCCTCTACCACCTCTTCCGGTTGACCCGGATTAGGTGTCACAGGAGGAGCACGTTCTTCAACTTCTTCAACTCTGTAATCAGCAAGATCAACTTCAACTTCTGCTAATACTTCACCAGTTTCATCTTCAATAGCAATGTTCAAGAAATCTTGAACGGGAACTACAGGCACATCTGGTTGACCGGGTTGCTGTTGTGTAGGCTCCCCTATCGGTGGCTCTGGCGCAAAGGCAACTTCAATTTGTTGACCTGAAGTAAGTTCAACTTCAACTTCCAATGCGTCCACGGCAATTGCAACAGTTGCTTCCTCAATTTCGGCGATCTCGATTGCCTCTTCAGAGAAAGCCAGCAATGATTGAACTTCTTCAACTTCTTCAACTTCTTCAACTTCTTGTTCCCACCGTTCAACTTTTTCCTCTTCAACTATTACTGCTTCAATTTGAATTGATTTTTCCTCATTAAGAACAAGTAGCGAAAACTTTTGTTGAGTTTCCTCCTCTACCTTCTCTTCGACAAGTTCTTGTATCCGATCCTTTGAAGATTTTGCTTCTTCTTTCTTTTGCGGAACTTCTATTTCTTCAACGTCTGCGCTGAACTCTTCAACTCCGGGTGGAAGAAAAACTAATACAGGATCAGCAGTGCTTGGTCCTGAAATCAAATAACGATATGTTGCGCCTTCTATTTCATTAACGAACTTGCCATCGTAATAACCAAGACGCTCACCAGATTCTGTTTCAATTTTCAACGACATCTGCTTACTGCCAGAAGCGGCAACAGTCAACATCGTTCCTGATTCTTCACCTTCTTCCTGAGGACAGAAACTACAAGTGAACGGACCAGAACGGGCACGCATGGGTGTAAGTTCCATGGTTCCAGTTCCACCAGACCATGCTTCAGATTGTTCTGTCGGATTGGTAGCGGCAAGGGCATACATCCATGCTCCCTCTTTGGAAACATCAATCCAACGCTCTTCACCCGGCCAATTAGAGTCATAAATATAAATGCGATAACCACTAGGCATCTCTTCAACTCTGTAAGGAGTTACAGCGTGACCGCCTTGCTCAGAGTAAATACCAATAGTGAAGCCGGTGTGAGGATTACCTTTCTCTGCTTCTGCAAAGTCGTACATCAACACCTGTGCTAATTCCGCAGGCGATTTTTCTAAAAAGGCAGAGGCTGTTTCCTGAACCTCCGCGGCGAATTGTGTTACATACCAATAAGCAATTTCCGAAAGAAGTGCTGGATCTTCTTTAACCAAATCAAATACCGTGTTGGTGTTTTGATATGTCATCAGAGTTTCGACATCACCTGCAAGTCTCAAACTTAAAACTGCTAGACCCTCACACAAGCCCCCACGCATCGACTTGTTCGCTTGTGACATCAATTGAAGAATCACAGGATAAGGCGTACATTTCCCATCTGACACATCTGAACAAACTTGAGAATCCCCATACAGACGACGAGCCATGTTGACTGTCAAGTCTGCGGGCGCCTCACCACCACCAAAGTTTGCAAAAGAAAACGTATCGTCTGATGCCACATATTCAGGGATGGCGTGATCCGCTAAAGGAACTTCTTCAAGAACTATTGGAGCGATTGTCGTAGTCGCCGGAACAGTATCTACAGGAGAATCTGAATTACCCGAAGAACAGGAAGAAGAAAATAACGCACCTATAAAAAGTGCAGCGGCAAGTCGTCGCATGACGTTACCGTTTTTTACGTTTACTCTGGTACCAGAACAAAAGTCCGATCACAATTATCAATATGGTAGCGACAATGATTACAGTCACCGATCCACCCGGTGCTCCACTCATATCTAACGAAAAGTTTTTGGTCCCACCACCAAGAAGATCGTTCTCGGATTTCAACTCTGATACTGCCTGCTCTAATTGTTCAACTTTATGATTTAAAGCAGCCTCTTCCCCTGACGATTGCCATAGAAATCCAAAAGCCCCTGATATAGCGGCAGGCAGACCAAGAACGTAGGCAATGTTGTCTTTCAAGCGGTCAAACAGGCTGGAAGCGTGCTTGACGGCCCCTACGACAGAATTACCTACGTCCTCTGTTACGTCTATTTCTGTATCGTCTGTTTCTTCCAGTACTTTGGAAATATTTTCCGAAGCACCTTTCAAATATTGTCGAAACAAGTCATCCATAGCAACCTCTTATAGGACTTAAGTCCCTAGTATCGCTACTATGATACTTGCTTCTACTATACAGAAACAGTTATAATTGTGGTCTTTTCAGTCGTTGTTACGACATCATAGATGGTGAACGGTCTCCGAACTTACTTGCAACCCAGCCCTTGATAACTGCAACTGCTGCGGAAACTCCTGCCGCTACAATCATTTTCCAGTTATCAACGCCTAGATCCATTACGCTGTTGGTACCCATGGCACCAATTGCGGCTTGGATAAAAGTCGCTACTGTACGTTCGGCAAGATCCTTGTATTCGGCCATTGAAAACCTCATCTCTCGCCAATATGAATAGCCCGAAGGCTAAAAAAGAGTTTAGTTCATGTTTACATACTCCAAGATGGACCTTATACTTTTTCAAATCTGTATAATAGGTCATTCGACTTTCTTCAAATCCGTAGTAATATGCCGTGATAGCCTCTATTACCGAGAATAATGAAGGGTCAGCAATGGATTTAGAATACGAAATTCCTAGCGCGACAAAATCTGTCATTCTGGAACGTGTTATTAAAGATTTAGAACAAGAATTTTATGAAGTGTGTACCCGTAGAGGAATTGATATGGCTTCAATTGCCGCAGATTATGCCGCACCAGCAGAGCCTGCCGATTCTCCTGATGGAACAATTTACAATGACGAACGTCGCATAGCAAGTTTAAACACACGAATCATAGATGCTAAAGCGAAGAAAGCAGCACTTTAATCATGGCGCTTACTGATGCACAGGTGGCTGCGGCAAAAGCAGAAGCCAAAGAATATTTAGAGTATTCGACTCAAGTTCTTTGTCTTGCTTTAGGCGTAGACCCCGCTACCGTTACGGCTTCTTACACAAATCCAGAAACAAGCGGCACAGAATTTTATGTTGCACATGAGTGTCTAAGGAAGCAACTAGCCGCACTTGGCGCATTGGCATAAGTTATGGCTGACTCGACGCAGCAAGATGTAGCCACAACTGCTGGTAAGTATCTTTTAGCAAAAAAAGATTTACCCGCTCCCCAAACCGAAGGAGAAAGTCCTCACGGTTTATGGAGAGACAATGAAGAAATCAAATGGAATTCTGAACTCGCTTGTTGGGAATACGCTTCAGATGGCGCTGTTTTTTTCTGTAGCCGATTAGAAACAGATAGTTTAGATCAACATACAGCAAGAAAAGAAACCGAATAAAATGGCTTATTCAGCAGCAGATGACCTTAGTGAAATTGAATCAGAATTAGCAAAAATCCTATTTGTCTTAGGACTTGACTGGGCTAATATCGACACTCTTTCTATCGATAATATTCTTGACAAGATCAAAGACAATTACACATTAACTACCAATACTCTTGCAACACCGAACAAGGGAGTTACAACCCTTGCTCCAGATGCTCATGTTACAACCCAACATCGTCTACTTGCCTTACTCGCACGTCGCTTATGGTATAAACGACACTTAGCAATTGGAGTTTCATAATGGCTCATCCGTGGTTTGAAACAAATATGGTTGTTAAAGAACTAAGCAAAGTTGGCTCATCTTCCAGTTCGCACAACCTCAATTGGAATTCTCATTCTGAAGATTTTACAAATGCTCTTGTTGCCCATCACACAACATTAAATAGTGATCGTCGCGCAGTAGCCATTGGTAACGATATAGAACTTCACTGGTGGACAATGCTTAATAGTAAAGTTGCGGGTTGGGATGCAAACGTATTCGCATCCGAGTTGCGTTTCGTGCTCTTCCAAGAACTTGCTCAAGCAACAAATTATCTACTTGCTTTAGCACAACCTTCAGAATGGTTAATCGAAAAAATGAATGACCGTTCTAAAAATGTGACAGTTGTAAACAATGAGTGGTTATACAACTTTGAACAATTCTTTCTCACTATTCCTGAAATAGCCGCTTATTCTGACACTCAGTATTCAACTGTTACACCTCAAAGTATTCTTGCTGGAACTGGCGCAGGCACTTACGATTTCATACAAATACGAATGAAAGAAATAATTGATCTCAACACAGACAAACTAGATGCCTATTTAGCCATGCTGTCCGTAGGTGGTCTTATGCAGATCGAAGATACTGGATCATACGGACAACTTTACGGCAACCATAGTCAAATGTTCTGGCATCCTTACACGAAGTTCAACCGACACATCGCAGCCCAAAGCAACTTAACGGTTTTCCATCTTGCTACAGATGATGGAACAACATTGATTAGGCGTGATTCTTAGCAGTCTGATAGGCTACGTACATGAGTCTCACAACTCCAGAAGGTTCTAACTGGCCGATACCTTATGTTGCTGAATCAGACTGTGAATACATAGGCAACTTAGATGTAGTTGATTATGGAGCAGGAGTTGTCCTTTTTCGGAATGTACTTGACGTAGACCAAAAATCATTACTTAGTTATGTAGACGAACATGCAGAACACTCAACTCCGGGCATCTTTCTAAAAGAAGAAAACGGAGAACAGTGGTGTGAAGACTGGGCAGGTGAAAAATTCCCAGTAGAACGCTACTATTCCAATCCCTACCGATTGGGTGGTTACGGTGAAAATAAACCCGTGATGGAAAATACACCTCCTGACATTAAAGAGTTCTTTTACGAAAATGAACACCAGATGTATCTCTGTTTAATGAAGTACATAGATATTTATACCCATTTACTAAACTCGTTGTGGTGGCACTTCCGAGGCAATGTCCTTAAATACTTTCCGAACGGTTCACTAGGAATGCATAGTGACAATGACACCAGTTACAAGACTATTGATGGGCAAAGGTATGAGACAGGCAGACCGGAAGCAATATACCAAACCCTGTCCATCCTCGTCTATTACAACGACTCTGTAGATACTGAAGAAGAATTAGACGGAACCAACTTTATGGGTGGAGAAATGTGGTTCCCTTACCTCAACAACCTTACTTACAAACCAAAAACAGGTGACATGTTGTTCTTCCCTGCCAACTACGTAGGCACACACGGAGTAACCGAAGTAACCGCAGGGTACAGATACGTCTATCAGTCATGTTACGGTCAAGGTGTTCACACGGAAACTAAACCCGTGCTGATACCCGGATATGAAACAGAACGACTGCCTTGGGGAATGGCAGGATACTTGCCATGGATTCACCAAGATTGGGAGCGTTTTTCTAAGTCGCCATACTCTAGGTGGATAAATTGGCCAGACCATTCACCTAATGGAGAGATAAACCCACTCAACCGTCCCCCTGAATCAGAACCCGTTGGACCTTTAATGCCATACGCTGAATTAGATGGGCAAACTATCTGAGTTAGAAACCCACTGTCGATTATTAGCCGGACCCTCTAACCATGCATCTACAAATCCTGCATGCTCCTGCGCTGGTGTGCCCTGACAAAAAAACTGTAGATAAGAAACACGCGTGCCAGAAGTAACCATATTTACTCCATGCGTTCCGATATAACTAGAAGGATAAAGAACAACCGATCCCGGTAAAATTTTCTTAGTCAAATTTGCATTTGGGTAAACCAACTCACCACCTTCACATTCATCAATGAGTGTAAGACTGGATGTCACTACCGTATGAACAGGAAATTCTGTAACTGGAGCATCGTGGCGTCCTGCGTGTATGCCCATGTTCCACTCATCGTCACCTCGCTCATATGTCTGGTCAGAATGTGGTCCAAGATCCTGACCCTCTTCATAGAGGCAACAATGACTTGGTGTTCTCCACCAAATAGATGGTCTAACTTGAGGATAAATTCTCATATACACGCGTAAGCACTCTGCTACTACAGCATCCATTCTGTTTATAAATTCAAGATCTTCTGCATTTGCCGCATGTTTCAATCCCACCAACCGTCCGGGCGCCTGCTTGAACTGTTCAGGAGTAAATTTGTAACCACCACGATTGATATAATTTCCATCTTCATCTATGACATAATCCTGTTGCATGTCTGTTTTTATTCGGCGGTCATACCACGTTCTAGCGCGTTGTTCTTGTCTTCGATGAACCCAACCTTTTACCCAATCTGGATCTAATTCTGGTTGTACTGCATCAGGGAAAACAACTACTCCGCAATCATACTTTTCAGGATCAAGCAAGTGGGGACTAATCGGAGTGCGCATTGGTCCATACCTCATCTGTTCGTGAATATAATTCTGGATTAGGTGGTTCATTTTCTTCAATAAGCCGCCTCTTATAATCCTTAGCATCTTCTGGTGGTATCTCACCCACTAAAGGAAAATCATTAGAATCTAATATGTCTACAATTGTTTGAGCCTTTTCCCCAGATACAAACAAGAAGCGCACATCCTGTGACTTGTTATGCTTTTCACCTTGTGCGGGTGGATAACCATAAATCGCAGCAGAAACATAAGAAGCCCCATTATTGTTAACGTATTCTTCTAGAGCCTTTTCCCAACGACTTTCAACTGGATCATGGATAATGGTGTTGCAATCAAGATAAATACCCTTAAACCCCGCTTCCATTACTTCCCTCGCAACTGGAAATTGAACCTCCTCGTCGGGTCTATCTTTTTGATACACAGCAAAAACACCTCTACCATCACAAATGGACGCGATTACATCAGCCTGTTCAACCATGTTTGCAATAGTTCCAACATCTTTATAGTTTGCCGTTTCAACTCGATCAACTGTTCTTTCAGAGCGCCCTTCCGTGGCGCACAATATCTCACAACCACTAGCATTGAAGGCTTTCGCAATGGTCAACCCCATAGAACCGGGATGCAGTACGCCTACTTTCAAATTATTACTCATAATACGTATTATACCCTTCTGTCATATACACGTTACTTGCTTCTCTAGCCAGTTCTGGTTGAGTCGCAGGGTCTGCAACTGCTTCACGAAACTCTTTATTAGGACTTCCATGACAATACCATCCAATATGAGAGTACCGTGTGCCCTTCTCCACTCTGCTGACTCCATGGGCAGCAATATAGTTAGAAGGAAAAAATATAATATCTCCCTTTCGGGGTCTGTAGTCAATTTCTAAATATCCGAACTGAACCAATCCGCCCACATAATTAGTTCCATCTAATTCTTCCTCTGTAGAAACACTGTCATTGAAAAAAGTTGAATGTGAAACTGTTGTGCGTGTTGCTATTTGATCAGGAGGATGAGGCAAACCATATTTATAATCAACACTTTGATCTGAATGCATGCCCAAATAAGAACCTTCTGGATAAACCAAAATATGACTTTTTATCTTCCACCAAATACATTTACCCGCTAATGGAAATAACTTCAAATAATCTAAAAGACATTCATCAGTTCTTTTTTCTATATTTAAAAGTATCTTTTTAAATTCTGGAGATCCATCTCTTTGAACATATGCACAATGTTGCGGCATCGTATACACAGAATGGGCTGGAAAAAAATAACCATTCCTATTTATAAATCCATCTTCCCCAGTAATAGGATCTTTTCCGGGTTCATACATGACCTCACGTTCTTTTGCCGCGGAGTCCTCTGCAAAACCTGCGAGAGCCTCCCAGTCGGCTTCTATGGCGCTCTCATAAAGAACCACGCCACCGCCTAAATGCTTACCTTCTGCTGGTCGTGGCTTCCAATTAGTTCCTTCCGTCACGCTTTTCTTCTTTCTTTGGAACGAGTCTGAATAATTCTTCCTCATCTTCAAAAGTGTTATATGCAGGAACCAACCAAGCATCCTTGTTGCCTCCATGAAAAGCCGCCCGATCAAATATTCTCTGCCCCCTTTGGAAACCCAAACTGACCGCATGAGCATATCGAACACCACAAAATAAAATAAGATCGCCTTCTAACCACGAATACCACTGTTGATTTTCTTCTGTATACACAAAATCTTGAATCCATTGATTGACATTAGAAACATCTTCTTCAGAAAGAGCAGGACACGTATCAGGATTTATCTGATAAGGAGGCTCTGGAGTAGTGGTATGCCCTTGAGCAAACACCACAATTTTTCCAGAAATAGGATCTTCTTTAAATAATTTGTGAGGATAATGGAAAATTTCTGTTGGAAGATATGAAACTTGTGCTTCTAACATGCACGCATCCTTCAATGCTTCTTTCCAATCGTCAGGCATTGAGTTGTAACATTGATGCATGTCTACAAACCCTGTTTGACCTCCGGGTTGTCGATCTGATTCATGTGGCACTTGAAAAGTATGCATATTCAAAGCAATGATTTGAGGTAAATGCTCCTTGTATGTATCTTCAATATGCCACGCTAAAAATAATCCACCACTTGTGTAACTTGGATTTTGTTCAATGTGATCGAATCTAGTTTTGTGCTCAACATCTTGGGCTATAGGACTATCAACCATCCCCAAAGCACGAGTCACATTCTGAAACTCATCGCGTGTTAACCCTAATTGTCTAAATGCAATAACACCTTTCGCCTTTAAAGCCTCCGTATAAATCGTAGGGTTTTCAAGTATGTCTTCTTTAGTGACATTCTTATACTCAATCATCCCAATACCTTAAATGCTCTTCTCTGTCATACAGCATTTGTACGCTAGTTAATATGCTCGACACCAGTTCTTCCCTGTCATCATCATCTTCCATGTGGTACATAGAAGCATGTATGACATCTAAAACCCCTTGCACTAATACCGATATGGAAGGAGGTTCATCCTCATTGAATTGATCCGCCATATATAGATGTCCCCAATTTAATGGTCTGTTCTCTATGGAAGGGTAATCTCTCCAATCTGGATAATGCCAAGCATTCCCCACATGCCGTAATTCTTTCGGAGTTTTAACAACGCCTACGACCTCTTCTTCTCGGTCCGCCACATTCTCTCCGTTAAAGAACACCCATGTAAGAGTTCCATTCCGGCTAAATATGAAAGCCCTACTATTTGGGTATTGCTTTTTGTAAGGAGCCAACTTACTTCCCATAACTGAAGCATCATCTATTGCAATGGCTTTAAAATCATCTAACGATTTTAATTTCTCACACAGAGCGTTTAAATCTTCAGGCAGCCCTCTTGCAAAACCGTCATTAAAAGCAACTAATAAAACTTTGCCCTTATAAGGCTGAAAAGAAAGATCACCATATATTCCTCTGGTATACGCCCAAGGAATATGATCTCCTTCTTTCATGTGAATCATTCGGGCACATCCAAAATTTCTGAACGCTCTGCCTTTGGACCAATGCGCTCACCTTTTTCATTCAAGCCTGTTCGTATGCTCCCCATCCAAGTCCACGGTTGTTCCTCTAACTGTTTCATCTTGGCGTCACCATACTCTTGACGCTCCTTCATCAACTCAGGCTTATCCCAATAATTCTCTACTTCAAATTCAACTTCTGACAATAATGATTCTTCATAAAACTGAAAAAACATAAATGGCATTCCTTTAGGAAAAGTAATAGGAGTGTTTTCTTTTGTTATTCTCCAATTCATATTCCACTCATCAGGCCACCATGACGTAGGAATGTTCGCAGTCATAGGAACGGCACCATCAACGAAATAGTTAGGTGTACCCGAAACCCATGTGCAAATTCCGGGTGGAGTGTTCATAGACCACGAAGTAGCGAAAGAAATTGTTCCAATAATACTAGAAAACACAATTGGTCTCGAATACTCCTGTCCATCAGTAGTATGAGTCATCATTTCTCCAGTCAAGATGCGTGGAGGCGTATTCCCCCCATCCCACTGAATAACAACATCTTGTTGAAGTTGCATTTCCCAACCATGAATATTTGCCGATGTTACGGGATAGCACTTATAAGCATGTTTTTTGTAAGTTTCATCCATCCAATCGCGTCGTGGACGAGACTGTTTAATTGTTGGTGGGTTCTGATGAGTACGGGTAAGTGTTACCTTCATGTTCCAGCAGTAGTCACCTGTGGGTTTTCATCGTCCACAGAAGACGACTTAACCTCTGCATATGCTCCATGATTTTGATGATTGCGGTCATTGTAATCAAACATAGTTACACCAGAATATTTAATTCCCTCCGTGACAGGAAGTGATTGATGGGCGTATATAAAAGTAGATGGGAAAACAAGAAGGTCTCCCGCTTCAGGCAAAAATCTAATATCTAAATATGGAAATTCTAATTCCCCACCTTCATAAGCATTATTCAAATAGCCCACTGTTGAAACGGTAGCGCTATAAGAAAACCCATGATCCGCATGAACGGAAAAATGTTGACCTTCTGTGTACTTTACAAAATTTGTTGCCTCTTCGTATTCCATTTCGATGTTGTAACGCCTCGTGTAATCTGCCACACAATGACGAACTTCTGTAATGTATTCTGAATAAACTTTGCCTGCATCTTCAAACTCTTCAGGAATGTTTTCTAAATCCGAATCCCGCAATTTAAAATCGTGACAATCTCTATAATCCGGCATTTCCTGCAAATCCCCCACAAGAGCCTTATGCCATGAATAACAAACGTCCTCGCTATCACCAATAGCATTTTCTAATCTTTCGGCAAGATTAGATTCCTCCGGCCATACCTTTTTATATAAACAAATCCCGAATCCGGGATGTCCACATGCTCCTGCAAATTCCATATTATTCTCCAAACGCTGCTAATGAATATTGATTAAATCCAGTAACAGTATAAAAAGATGGTGTCGTCCATCTTATTCCAGACTTTATTTCCTTAACTCCATGCAAATAATTAACATCACCTATATGAGCGACTCCCATACCTGCTTTTATTTCTAATTCTATATCATGCTGAGGATAATATATTTGTCCACCCTCAAAATCGTCATTCCAATAAATAATAGAATTGAGATCGTAGGTAGGGAACGGGTTCGGTGTCCCATCATTAAGTTGCTTGTCGGCATGAGGTAACTGTTCATTTCCGGGCAACCACCTCACAAGAACTGGTGGGCGAGAATATGTGCTCACTCCAAATTTATCTTCTATTGCCACCGCTATTTTTAAAATATATTTATTGACCATTTCAAATATAAATGGATTTATCCGCTGAAGAATGTCTCCGCTACACATACGATCCCACCAATAGGAAGCGTCATAAATACAAACACCTTCATCGTTGTATTCTGTTTCCCTAGGGTTGTCCCATTCTTTTATATGTGGCATAAAAGCAGACATATTCTCTAAATCCACAGGACTTACCAAATCAGGAATAATTATAATATTGTCCGAAGAATCACCAAAATAACCCGGCGGCACCAGTGATTCCTCCATCATTAAAGATTCCTCTTTCATCTAAAAATACTACCAGATATTGTCTAGAGATACTAGGGACTTAAGTCCTATAAGGGGAGGAAAAGGTCTATGTCTTCTTTCAACTTTTGTACAGCATCATCAATATTGGCTTTTTGTGTAGGAGTAGGCCACCCCTCATGCCACTCGTTAAGAGTATCTATATAAGATTCTTTGTAATGTTTCCATTTTTCAGGTGGCATTAATTCAACATCATGCATACCGCGAGGCATGTCATATGGAGAACCATCAGGTTGCATCCTATTGAAAGACACCCCCGCATCTGGATCGAATGTGTCAAATGGAAGACCTTGTTCATCTATTTCACCACTTAAAAACCCATTATGATAACGACGCACTTGGGTGCCCGTTCTATCTACAAGAAATTTTTCCATGTGACCCGGAACTGGTCTCCAACCCGGCTTCGTCACATCGGGAACTTTCAACTTGGGATCGTCCGCCCAATCATTAACTTCCCAATGGTGAGGCATGCCGTTTTCTTCTAACGGAAGTTTGTCTCCTTCTGTTATGAAAAACCAAAACGGATGAGGTTCTTGTTCTTTTACAGATCCTTTAAGTCTCTTTGGATCATACATATTCCAATCTTTGTCATATCGAGCATTGGTCAACTCGGAAAAAGTATAAGTAACACCAAATTCTTCACGACCATACCGTTCAGCAATTTGACCGGGAGTTAGTTCCTCTCCGGTTTCTTCCTTCAAATTGCAAGCATAAGTTTCTAATCCTTCTCCAAACTCTGGAAGATTATGTCTAGGGAAGTCATCTACAACTATTATCACAACATTAAAATCTTCATCTGGATAAGACTCATGCAATTCCTGCAAAGCAACATGTTGCGTTATGTTTCCACAACCAGCGGCACAATTGGCAAACAAAGTAACTTTTCCTTTGAATTGTTGCAAATAACCGTCTGTTCCGTCAGCCGCTTTCATATCAAAATCATAAACTGATCTATCAAGTGTTAATGTTTCTACAGTAGTCATGCTCTAAATAATATCATCGTCGGCTTGTCGCTGATGCTTCCTATATGCACCCTTGCGCCGAAAAGTCTGAAAGCCTCCATGTCCAACACCCCTGTTAGTGGCATGTTTGTGCATGTATTCATCTCCCATAATAACTTTTTTAACTTGATCACTTCTCTTAAAAGGAATCAAATGATAAATAGGTGTGCCAGCAGGAATAATAAATTCTTCATCAGACAACACTCTTAAAGCCACATTTCCTCTATGAAAATAATCACTATTAATCACAGAAGGCAATACCTGATATCTGGAATCAGGTTCATAAAGAACAGGTAAACATAATAACGAATAACCGGGAGCAGTTTTATATAGAAACGGGGATCTCAAATCAGGACATCCAGCATGTTCCACTGGGCGATCCTCCATAAAAGGACACCCTTTAGTCGTTTCTGCATCGAATTGTTCAGCAGAAAAAAAGGAATCCGCCATGGCCACTGCCGTACCGCCACCTTCTGTGGGGTGTATCTTCACATCCCCCCACAACGGCACAGTGATACCAAGAGATAAATAATCCTGAATACCCTTACAACTAGCAACCGCTACATTGTCTTTGCCCGCTTTCTTAAACCAATCAGGCCAACCAGCAGAATTGCGAAAAGGTGGATGTTCCAACAAGCGATTATCTTTTGGCACTACCAATATCTCATTGGGTTTCACTTTAGGCCAGTCAGCATAAGACCGGAGATTACGCAACCTTCTAGAAAGCATCCTCCAAGTTTACACCCTTCTTAGATGAAGTGTGGCGGAAAGTGCGGTGGGAAGTGCGGTGGGAAATGCGGTGGAAAGAATGGTGGGAAATGAGGTGGGAAATGTGGTGGGAAAAATGGTGGGAAGTGCGGTGGGAAATGAGGAGGAAAATGTGGTGGAAAGTGAGGAGGAAAATATGGACTGTAATAAGTGTAGTCAATAGCAAAACCTAACGGATATTCCGTACTAGCCGCTACCACCTGTGACACTACGGTATTTATTGTCTGTGAACCAGTAGCGTTCGTAGTCGATTTACTTCCTACCGTGAATCCAGCCGACGTTATCTGTGAGTCAGCATTGGTCGTAGTTTGACCAACAATATTAGGAACGGTGTCTTTTCTAGGCCCCGTTCTACCCTCTGACTCAGCCATTATGCCTCAAGGTCTCCTACCAGTATCCATTCATCTGTAGCGATCTTAATACAAGTCACAGACGAGTACTGGGCACGCAATTTCAAACCCGGTGTGTATCTCAAAGTCACACCAGAACCAGCCGCCATAGTTACTTCACCAGAACCAAGACCAGCAACCTGAACTTGAGTTCCCACGGCAAACGCAACACTGCTGTTAGGTGGAACTGTAATAGTTTGTGCAGACCCATTGCTAGTTGTAACTAACTTGCCTCGGTCGGCCAACACGAAGGTGTATGTGGTTCCCGTCTGGGCAGACAGTGCAATATTGTCAACAACATTTCCTGTTACATCAACAGTTGAACCATCCATGACAACAAATTCTGAACCCCCGATATCAAATCGGATCTTGTCCTCATCTGAGGCTTCCTCAACTTGAATCTTGGTGTCGTTATCAGCATCTTTGATTGAGTCGCTGCTAAGAGCGCCCAACTCTGTCTGAACATAAGCCGTGGTAGCAATCTGAGTAGTATTCGTATCCGCCGCAGCAGTTGGAGCCGCTGGAGTACCCGTAAGGGTTGGAGAAGCCAAAGTAGCGTAATCACCCAACTCTGTCATCACAAACGCTGTAGTGGCAATCTGTGTCGTATTCGTATCAGCAGAAGCGGTAGGTGCCGCTGGAGTACCTGTCAAGGTTGGAGAAGCCAAAGGTGCATAATCACCAACTTCAGTCATTACGAACGCTGTAGTCGCAACCTTTGTTGAACTATCATTAGCCGATTGAGTAGTAGCAGTAGTTCCATCTGTAAGAGCAGTAATTGCACTCAAGTTTCCTGTAGTTACAACTGTTCCAGTTACGTCAGGAATAGTAATTGTTCTATCTGCCGTTGGATCGGTGATAGCCAATGTGGTTTCAAAATCATTCGCTGTTGCACCTTCAAATATGAAAGGACTAGCGCCTGCGATTGTTCCACTAAATGTGGCAATACCTGAAACTGTTAAAGCAGTTAGTGTTCCAACACTTGTTAGAGAGGATGCGACCACTGCTCCACCTAGAGTGGTGGCATTTAAGACTGAAGCACCTGC
>Ga0066836_10000249_pt1 | contig 24254 bp, 22 predicted proteins | sample ETNtaG_18_FD_71568 | JGI IMG/M metagenome (GOLD analysis project Ga0066836, IMG submission 71568) | Marine microbial and viral communities from oxygen minimum zone, Eastern Pacific Ocean - ETNP201302SV91 | ecosystem: Environmental > Aquatic > Marine > Oceanic | place: Pacific Ocean: Eastern... | reverse complement strand
GTAGAAAGATGGGCATATGATTATAGTAAAACTGGATCTAAGGAAGATTTTATACCGCAGAACATTCCTTATTCGAAGACCCCAGAATCTAATTTACCTGATGACGATCAGCATTAGAAAGTAATGATAAAATGGTTAGGTAGTCGATTTCGACAAATTAATTTTCTTTCGCTTATATTACTTTACTTGTTAATTCTTGCAGGCGGAATTGTAAGAAGCACTGGTTCCGGCATGGGTTGTCCAGATTGGCCTAAATGTTTTGGTAAAATTATTCCACCAACTCATATTTCAGAATTATCTGATAATTACAAAGATGAGTTTGTTCAAGAAAGAAAAAATAAAAATATTAGGCTCTCTAATTATTTATCTTTTTTTGGGTTTAATGACTTATCAAAAAAACTTTTAGAAGATAAATCTATTTATGAAGAAGAAGATTTTAATGTATATAAAACTTGGACGGAATATTTGAATAGATTATTAGGTGCATTAGTAGGGTTATCAATTTTTTTAACATTCTTATCTTCAATAAGTTATTTTAAAATAAAAAACAGAATATTACTCATTTCATTTTCATCCTTAATTCTAGTTTTATTTCAAGCATGGCTTGGATCAATAGTTGTTTCTACAAAATTGATGGCTGGAGTGATTACACTTCATATGATAGTTGCATTATTGATAATTTCATTAATGATTTATACTTATTATTTATCTAAGAAAAATAAATATGTTTTAGATTCATTGCTTAAAATAAAACAAATAAAATTTTTTTTAGCACTTAATTTATTTGCTATGTTTTTTCAAATTATCTTAGGATCTCAAGTAAGGGAATCTATAGATCAAGTAGCGATTGTTGTTGGTGAAAATTTAAGACATACTTGGATAGCTAATTTGGGTTTTGAATTTATCATACATAGATCCTTTTCATTATTTATTTTAGGAATCAATATGTATTTAGTTTATTTGTTACTATCTAGCAAAAACTTTTTAAAGTCCAATTATAATATTGTAATGTCAATATTAGCTCTAATTGTTTTAGAAATTATATCTGGGGCTGGTATGGCTTATTTTTCAATACCAAGTTTTTTACAACCACTACATTTATTAATTGCTTTTCTTATTTTTGGTTTATTGTTTTACTTATTTTTATTAATTGATTTTTCAACACAAAAAGAAAACTTTTGAAATTAATTTATCTAAAAATATATTTGCTGAAATAAATAAACTAAATGATTAAAATTATAATTGAACTTACCAAATTGAGATTATCTTTATTAGTTACTTTTTCAGCTATTTTCGGATTTCTATTGGGTTCTACTCAAGGAATAAATTATAATGATTTGTTTTTTTTATTTTTTGGTGGTTGGTTAATTACTTCTTCTTCATTAATAAATAATCAAATTTTGGAAAAAGATTCTGATGGTTTAATGAAAAGAACTATGAAAAGACCTATACCAACAAAAAGAATTTCCGTTAAAAGCAGTATGATTATTTCTTTGTTTTTTTCCTTATCAGGATTTTTAATTTTATATTATTTCCTTAATTTTTATTCTGCATTTTTATCTATTTTATCTTTGATAATTTACTCATTTGTATATACTCCTTTAAAAAAAGTTGGTTCCATCGCTGTTTTTGTAGGCGCAATTCCTGGTGCTTTACCTCCTTTAATTGGATGGGTTGCTGCTACTAATCAAATATCCATTGAAGCACTCATAATATTTGCCATTCAATTTATTTGGCAGTTTCCTCACTTTTGGGCTATCGCATGGGTCTCAGATGAGGATTATAAAAAAGCAGGTTTTAAGTTGTTACCTAATGGTGGTGAAAAAAATTTTTCAACAGCTATAAATATCATGACTTATACATTAATTCTTTTACCATTAGGATTATTGCCAAGCATTTTTGGAATTACTGGTTTAATGTCAGGTTTTGTAGCAATATTGTGTGGTGTTCTTTTTTTGATACAAACTATTCATTTAATTAAAGATTTTTCTAAAAAATCTGCATTAAGAGTTATGATTAGTTCATTTATTTATTTACCAGTTGTACAGATAAGTTATATTTTAGATAAAATTTAGTGCCTATGAAATCAAATGTTAAAATTTTAAGAATGAATCCAAATATTTTTATTACTTGGATATTTATTATTTCTATTTCTATGATTTTTGTTTCTTTAATTAGTGCTTATATTGTTAAAAAAGGAGAGCCAGGTGGATTAGTTATTAATTTGCCAAATATGTTTATATATTCTACAGTGGTTGTTATTTTAAGTAGTTTATTTAAACAAATGGCTTATTTTTCTGCTAAAAAAGATGATATAAATAAATTAAATATTTATTTATCATCATCTATCTTTTTTGGTATTTCTTTTCTTATTCTTCAATATTTTTCATGGGGAGAATTGGTTAATTCTGGTATCTATTTTGTTGGACATCCTGATGGCTCTTTTATATACGTTATAACAGGAGTTCATGCATTTCACTTAATTACTGGTTTAGTTTTTATCTCAATACTTTTATTTAAGAGTTTAAAATTAGATGTTCATTCAAAAAAAATAAATTTAATCGAAATGTCTACAACATATTGGCACTTTCTTACTGGTTTATGGTTGTATTTATATGTAACTTTATACTTATATAATTAACTTTAATTATGTCAGATACTATTTCTTTAAAATCAAATAATAAAAATTTATGGGGTGGTGGTGTTGAACCATTTAAAGCCAGTTATGGCAAACTAATGATGTGGTTCTTTTTAATATCAGATGCGTTTACATTTTCCGCATTTTTAATTGCTTATGGTGTTATTAGATTAAAACATCCTGCATATGAAGGTCCTTTATCTGATTTTACTTTTTCTCAATCGTATTGGCCTGTTCCAGAGAAAGTTTTTGAAGCATTTCCTTTTTTTCATGGAGTTGAATTACCATTAATTTTTGTTGGATTGATGACATTTATTTTAATTCTTAGTAGTGTTACTATGGTATTAGCTGTTGAAGCTGGACATAGAATGGATAGGAAAGGAGTCGAAAAATGGATGCTTTGGACTATTGTGGGAGGACTTACTTTTTTGGGGTGTCAAGCATGGGAATGGTCTCATTTTATTCATGGAACTGATCTTGGAAGTAGATTATTAGATGGTTCTATTATTTATGGTGCAAATTTGCAGCTAAATCAATATGGGCCTCCTGATTTTGCAGCGTTTTTCTTTTTCATAACAGGATTTCATGGGTTTCATGTATTTTCCGGTGTTGCTTTTAATTTTTTGATTTTTTATCAAACAACCGTTGGCATATATGAGAAAAGAGGTCATTATGAAATGGTTGAAAAGGTTGGTTTATATTGGCATTTTGTTGATTTAGTATGGGTTTTTGTATTTACTTTTTTTTATTTAGTTTAAAGTTATGTTAGAGCCAGAAAATTCCTTTATAACACCTAAACCTGCTGATAAATCCAAAATTTGGAAGATTTGGAAAGTTGCTATTATTCTTGGTGTTGTAACCGCTGCTGAATTTTATGTTGCTCTTCAGTTTCCAGAGTCATGGAAAGACTTTAAGTTATTGTTGTTTGTTGGCATGACGTTTATAAAGGCTGGCTATATTGTCGGAGAGTTTATGCATCTTGCTCATGAAAAAAAATCTTTAATGTGGACTATTTTACTTCCAACAGTTTTTGTAATTTGGTTATTGGGTGCTATGGTAATTCAAGCTGATGCCATATACCATGCCATATATTCCTAATGAAACCTAGTTTAAAAGGGTTTATTTTATCAATTTCGATTATTATTCCATTAATTATAAGTTTTTTCCTTCATTTCTTTGGAAAAAATAATTATGAAGTTCCAATTTTTCATAATGAAAGTATTGGAAGTAATTTTTTTTGTTCCTCAAAAGTTGAATTTCCTTTTTATGTGAAATCAGATAGTATTTTTGAAATAGGAAAGAATTTTATATTGATAGATATCAGATTGGATGATGAAAATCAAAACTTTATTAATAACGAAATAGAAAGGTTATTAAACAATAATTTCATCATAGATGTATACTCTATAGCATCAATTCAACTTGATAATGACTGGAAAACCTCACTAATAAACAAACCGGAATTAATTAAATATGTTTCCTGTAAATTTTTATATGATATCAACTTTTCTTCCTTAATTTTAATTGATAAATTTGGACGAATAAGAGGTTATTATCAAAGTAATTCTGAAGATGAATTTGAAAGACTATCCGCTGAACTTAAAATATTAATGTCAATATGAAAAATGAAAATCTATATAAAAATTTAATTATTTCAATTTCAATAATAGTTCCAATTGTAGTTGCTATTTTATTATTTATGCCAAGTAAAATTATAATTTTTGGAAATTGGACATCTAAGCTTCCTCATTTTAATGCTATCATTAATACTTTAACTTCAATTTTTCTTCTATTTTCTTTTTATGTAATTAAAGTAAAGAAAAATGTAAAGTTACATCAATCGTTAAATACATTATCTTTCATTTTTGGTTCTATTTTTTTAGTTTCATATATAATATATCATTCATCAGCAGAAAGTACTTCTTATCAAGGAAATTTTCCATACATATATTATCCAACTTTAATTTCACATATACTACTTTCTATTGTAGTTGTACCATTTGTTTTGTTTGCATTTTATTTTGCTTTAACTAACCAAATAAATAAACATAAAAAAGTTGTAAAATATACCTTTCCAATATGGCTATATGTATCATTATCTGGTGTAATTGTGTATTTAATGATAAGTCCGTATTATTAATTTATGAACATCTATTATTAATCTTCGTATAATAAAATGTATATGCGTACAAAATTTTTATTTATTTCTGTTGTAATGCTACTGTCGTATTTTGATTTGAAACCTCAGTGTTCAATGTGTAGGAGCATAGTCCAAAGTGAAATAAGCGCTGGAAATGAAGGTATTTCATCAGGTATCAATTTTGGAATTATTTATTTATTTACCTCCACTTATTTATTATTAATAATTGGAAGTCTTCTATGGTACTTTAGGAGTAAAAAGGATCAAAAAAACATTGAAATCAGAAATAAAATCTCCGAAAGAGTTGCGTCAATTCACAATTAAGATTTAAGTTTTTTCATAAGTTTATTTGAAAAAATAAATTGATTCAATTCTTTAATCTTGTTATTAAATATATTTTTATTATTCCCTTCCCATAATTTTTTTCCTTTATGTATAAACATAATTTTTTCTCCAATTTCCATGACAGAATTCATATCATGAGTAACAACAATAGTTGTAGTTTTTAGTTCATGAGTAAGTTTTTGAATTAAATTATCTATTTTTATAGCAGTTAGAGGGTCCAATCCTGAATTTGGTTCATCACAAAATAAATATTTAGAATTGTTTACTATAGCTCTAGCAATACCAACTCTTTTTTTCATACCTCCACTTAATTCTGACGGCATTTTATTATTTACATTTTCTAGTCCAACAATTTTTAAACAATGGTTTACTCTTTCTAGTTTTTCATCTTTGTTTAATTTACTTAAAATATTTAGTGGGAACATTACATTTTCTTCTACATTTTTTGAGTCAAATAAAGCTCCTCCTTGAAATAACATGCCAATTTCTCTTCTTAATTCTGTAATTAGCTTTTTGGAACCATTTGTGAAGTCTCTATCATCAAATAGAACATTTCCTTTGTCTGGTTTTAGCAGTCCAACTAAACATTTTAATAGTACGCTTTTTCCAGTTCCACTTGCGCCAATAATTAGATTTGTTTTACCTTTTTCAAATTTTCCAGATATATCAAACAAAACTTGTTTTTCATTAAATGATTTATTTATATTCTTTATCTCAATCATATTATAACAAAATTTGAGCTAAAACATAATCAGCAATCAAAATAGCAATGCAGCTTTTAGTTACAGCTTGTGTACTTGATTTTCCAACTTCTAAAGCACCTCCTTCAGTATAATAACCTTGAAAAGATGAAATAGATGCAACTAGAAAAGCAAAAACATATGCTTTAATTAAGGCAAATGGAATATTAAACGGATTAAATTCATATCTTAATCCATAAACATATTCTGCTCCTGCTATAACTTCAGATATTGTTCCTGCAATATAACCTCCTAAAATTGCAAGAAATGCTGATATAACAACTAAAATTGGATACATTAAAATAGATGCAATTATTTTAGGTAAAACTAGGTATGAACTTGAATTGATTCCCATAACTTCTAGAGCATCTATTTGTTCTGTAATTCTCATTGTTCCAAGCTCTCCAGCTATATTTGATCCTACCTTTCCTGCAAAAACGATTGCGATTATTGTTGGGGATAATTCTAGTAATGTCATATCTCTTACTACCAATGAAATTACATAATCAGGAATCAAAGGTCCTACAAGATTAAACGCTGTTTGTAATGTTGTTACAGCTCCCATAAATATTGAAACTATTGCTACTATAACCAAGCTTTCATATCCAATCTTTATACATTCATTAATAGATAGGTTAAAATAAGTTCTAAATGACTCTCTTCTCAGAAAAAGTGAGGAAATAAAGATGATATATTTACCAAAATTTTTCATTTATTTAATATATTTTTAAACAATGTTTTACAATTTCGTAAATAATTATCATAATTTAAATTAATGAAAAATAAATTGTTAGTAATTACTGGTGGATCTAAAGGAATTGGAAGATCAATTATTTTAAAGTTTGCGAAAATGAACTTTGATATAATTACATGTTCAAGAAATTTAGATGATTTATCTAAGTTAAAAACAGATGTAAAGAATGAATCTAAAACGGTTTCAGTCAATTTTATTCAGTCGGACCTTTCAAAAAAAAAAGAATGTCAAAATTTTATTGATTATGTAAAATCATTTAAAAGAAATTTAGATTTATTAATTAATAATGTAGGTATTTTTTCTCCTGGAAAAATTTATAATGAAGAAGAAGGTATTTTAAAAAAAATGATCGATACCAATCTATATTCGAACTATCATATAAGTAGAGGTTTACTTCCAACTATGTTATCTAGAAAAAAAGGTCATATATTCAATATTTGCTCAATAGCTAGTAAAATTGCTTACAGTAATGGTGGATCATATTGTATTTCAAAGTTTGCATTATATGGTATGAGTTTATGTTTAAGAGAAGAATTAAAAGATAAAGGAATAAGAGTAACATCTGTTCTTCCGGGAGCAACATTAACATCTAGTTGGGATGGTTCAGAATTTGATAAAAATCGTTTTGTTCAACCTGATGATATAGCAGAATCAATATTTTCTATTTATAATATGTCTAGTGGCACCAATGTAGAAGAAATTATAATTAGACCTCAACTTGGTGATATTTAATTTTAAAAATTGAACAATATCTATAATAATTATCTATTCAATTATAAAAGAAGAAAATCTTTACCTGTTTCTATTGGTGATTCTATAATTGGAGGTGATAATCCTATTAGGATTCAATCAATGACTACTTCTAATACAATGGATACCAATGCAACTGTTGAAGAAGCAATAAGAATGATTAACTCTGGTTCTGAATATATTAGAATCACGGCTCCAAGTATTAATGAAGCAAAAAATTTAAAAAATATAAAAAACGAATTAAAAAAAAAGGGATTTAATGTTCCATTGATTGCAGATATTCATTTCACTCCAAATGCAGCAGAAATTGCTGCTCAAATAGTTGAAAAGGTTAGAATAAATCCTGGAAATTTTGCTGACAAAAAAAGTTTTAAAAATATAGAATATGATGATGATTCTTATCATGCTGAGATTGAAAGAATTTATGAAAGAGTTTCTCCACTGATTAAACTATGTAAAACTAATGGCACCGCTATGAGAATAGGAACTAATCACGGTTCTTTATCTGACAGAATAATGAGTAGATTTGGTGATACGCCATTAGGTATGGTAGAGTCAGCTTTAGAATATCTTAGAATATGTGAAGATCATAATTTTTATAATATTGTTTTATCAATGAAAGCAAGTAATCCCCTAGTAATGGTCCATGCTTATAGGCTACTTGTTGAAAAAATGGATAATTCAAATTTAAAAAACTATCCACTTCATTTGGGTGTTACTGAAGCAGGAGAAGGAGAGGACGGAAGAATTAAATCTGCTATAGGAATTGGAACACTGCTTGATGATGGAATAGGGGATACTATAAGAGTTTCACTTACTGAACCTCCAGAATTTGAACCTCCAATAGCAAAAATTATGGTTGATAGATATAAAACTAGGAAAAACCACAAAAAGATAAAAATTCCTGAAAATATTCTTTTTTCACCATTTCAATATGAAAAAAGAGAATCAAATAGAATTCTAAATATTGGAGGAGAAAATTTTCCTATTGTAATTTCTGATTTTTCAAAAATTGAAAAATTAAATAATAATTACTTAAATATGTTAGGTATATTATTTGATAGCAATAAAAAATCTTTTACGAAGATAGATACATCTCCAGATTATTTATACTTAGGAAATAACAAATCCAATTTAATTGATTTTAATTATAATATTATTTATGATTATAAGACATGGAAGGAATTGGATACTAGAACATCATGTTATCCTTTAATTAATATTTTTGATTTTGATACCAAACACAATGAGTATTCTGATAAGATAAATTTTCTAAAATTAAACACGGATGATTTAGAATTTTTAAAACAATTAAAACTACCAAAAAATTTTGTTTTAATTATAGAGTCAAAAAATGAACATTTTATGCCTGATATTCGTTCATTTTTTATGAAAATTATTGATTTGGACAACCCTGTAATTATTTATAACAACTATGAAGATATTTTATATGATAATACAATAGTTTATTCATCAACTGATATTGGTGGTTTGTTTCTTCAAGGGTTTGGAGATGGAATCTTTGTTTCTTCAAATCAAAATCAAATTGATGAGATTGCAAAAATTAATTCATTATGCTTTAAAATATTACAGGGATCTAGAGTAAGGGTTACATCAACAGATTTTATTTCGTGCCCTTCATGCGGAAGAACTTTATTTGATTTACAAGAAACTACTAAAAAGATAAGAAGCAAAACTGATCATTTAAAAGGATTAAAAATTGGAATAATGGGTTGTATTGTAAATGGACCTGGTGAAATGGCAGATGCAGATTATGGATATGTTGGCTCTGGTAAAGATAAAATTACTCTTTACAGAGGAAAAGAAGTTGTAAAACGTTCTGTTCATTATAGAGATGGGGTAGATGAACTTATTGAATTAATTAAAGAAGATGGAAATTGGACTGAACCTAATTAAATAGTTATGAGTAAAAAGAGAAAAATATCTTATTATTTTGATTTTTCTGAAGTAGCAAATTATTTTTTCAGAAAAAAGGATTCTAAAAGAAAAACAAACTTTAGTCTTAAAGCAATGCATACTGTCAATAAAATATCAATTATTATGTTTTTATTAGGTGTTTTATTTATAATCTTGAGAAGATTAATCTAGTGATAAGATTTTTATTTTTTTTAATTGTATTTTCTTGTTCTTATAAAAAAGATATAGAAAATCCTATTTCTTATCTCGCACTTGGAGATTCTTACACAATTGGAGAATCTGTCAATTATTTATATTCTTATCCTATTCAATTAAAAAACAAATTAAATTTTGAAAAACAAATTATAGATAAAGTAACTATAGTTGCTAAAACAGGTTGGACCACCGATGAATTACTTGATTCATTAAATTTATTAGGAATCAAAGAAAAATATGATTTGGTTTCTCTTTTAATAGGCGTAAATAATCAGTATCGAGGTTATGATACTTCAAATTATAGCAATGATTTTGAAAAGCTATTAATTAAAGCAATAAGCTATGCGAAGAATAAAAAAAATGTTTTTGTGCTATCAATACCTGATTATGGTGTTACATCATTTATTAGTTCTGAAGAAGATAAAAAAAAGATATATGATGAAATAAATTCTTATAATTCAATTAATAAAACCATTTCAAAAAAATATAATGTAATGTATTTTGATATTACAGAAATTTCAAGATTAGCAGAATTTGACACTAGTCTTGTTGCTTTTGATAATTTACATCCTTCTAGAAAAATGTATAACCTATGGGTTGAAAAAATTAGTAGGCCAATTTTAAATAAAATAATAAAAAATTAACAAACTATATTTATTATTTTATTTTGTACAATTATAATTTTTTTAACTTCATTTTCTTTAACCCATTTTATTACAGTTTCATTTTTCATTACTAAATTTTCAATTTCTTGTTTTTTAAGATCGAGAGAAAATTTTTGTTTAGTTCTTAATTTTCCATTAATCATAATTGGATATTCATATTCACTTTCTAAAAGATAATTGGAATTATGTTTTGGATATATTTCTTTTGTTACAGATTCTTTATTTCCTATTTTTTCCCATAATTCTTCACATATGTGAGGTGCAAAAGGCGAACAAATTATAATCATGGGTTTAAGAATTTCTTTTTTATTACAGTTTAACTTTGTTAAATCATTGATAGCTATCATTAATTGACTAATACAGGTGTTAAGAGATAGTCTTTCAATATCTTGTTCTATTTTTTTGATAGTATTATGTAGTATTTTTAATTCTTGATTATTTGCTTTTTCTTCACTTATTTCAAAAGTATTGTTTATATGAAATAGACCCCAAAATCTATTTAAAAATTTAAATACTCCTTCAATTCCGTTAGTATTCCATGGTTTAGATTGCTCAATTGGACCTAAAAACATCTCATACATTCTAAGTGTATCAGCACCATATTTTTTAATAATTTTATCTGGGTTTACTACATTACTTTTTGATTTAGACATTTTTTCAACTTCAGATCCACATATATATTTTTCTTTCTCTAAAATAAATTCTGAATTTTCTAATTCTTTCGAAGAATTTTTAAATTTATCAATATTTAATTGATCATTTTCTACAAAACTTATATCTACATGTAACCTCGTATATTTGTATTTTTTTCTTAAATTATAAGAGACATATTTATTACTTCCTTTAATTCTATATACAAAATTAGACCTGCCAAGTATCATTCCTTGGTTGACTAATTTTTTAAAAGGTTCTTTTGTATTAACATGACCTAGATCATATAATACCTTATGCCAAAATCTAGAATACAATAGATGTAGAACAGCATGTTCAGCTCCACCAATATATAAATCAACTGGCATCCAATATTTTATTTTTTTCTTTTCAGCAAAAATTTTATCATTATTAGGGTCTAAATATCTTAGATAATACCAACATGAACCAGCCCATTGAGGCATAGTATTTGTTTCTCTTGTATATTTTTCACCATTTATTTCAATTAGCGTCCATTTTTTATTTCTAGCTAATGGAGATGATCCATCATCAGTTGGTAAATAACTATTAACGGCAGGTAATTTTAATGGTAAGTCACTTTCTTTTAAAGCTATTCTTTTATCATCTGAATGTAAAATAGGTATTGGTTCGCCCCAATATCTTTGTCTAGTAAATATCCAATCTCTAAGTTTATAATTTATTGTTTTTTTACCTTGACCTATCTCTTTTAATTTATTGCAAACTATATTTTTGAATTTATTATTATCAATTCCATTGAATTGACCAGAATTTATAATTTCACCATTTCCAGTAAAACATTTTTCATCAGTTTTGCTTTTAATTACTTTAGTTATTTTAAGATTAAATTTTTTTGCAAACTGAAAATCTCTTTCATCATGTGCAGGTACTGCCATTATTGCACCAGTACCATAACTGGCTAGAACATAATCAGATATCCATATAGGGATTTTTTTATTTGAAATAGGATTTAAAGCATAATTTCCAATAAAAACACCAGTTTTATTTTTCTCATTTTCCTGTCTTTCAAGTTCACTTTTTGATAAAGTTTTATTTATATACTCTTGAACTAATTTGGTTTTATCTTTAGCTGTTATTTTTGGAATTAGTTTGTGTTCTGGTGCAAGAACCAAATATGTAGCGCCAAAAATTGTGTCAGGTCTGGTTGTAAAAACTTTAATGGATTTATTGCTGTCAACTTTAAATGAAATTTCCGCTCCTTCAGATTTTCCTATCCAATTTTTTTGAGAAATTTTAATAGATTCAGGCCAATCCAAACTTTCAAGATCATTCAAAAGCTTTTCTGAATATTCAGTTATTCTCATTACCCACTGTTTCATTGGCTTTCTTATGACAGGAAAACCCCCTCTTTCACTTAGACCTCCAATTACTTCTTCATTAGAAAGAACTGTTCCTAACTCCTCACACCAATTAACATTTATTTTATCAATATAAGCTAGTCTCTTTGAATCAATAAAATCATTTTTCTGTTTTAAACTTAAATTTTTTGGGATAGATAGTTTTTGAATTGGTAAAGCCTTATTTTTTTCTTTATCAAAAAAACTGTTATATAATTTTAAAAATATCCATTGAGTCCATTTATAATACTTACTATCACTTGTTCTAACTTCTCTTTCCCAATCAAAAGATAATCCGATTGTGTTAAGTTGTTTTTTAAAAATATCAATATTTATTTTTGTTGTTTCTTTAGGATGTTTGCCTGTTTTAATTGCATATTGTTCTGCTGGTAGTCCAAAAGAATCAAATCCCATTGGGTGTAGGACATTAAATCCTTTTAATTTTTTATATCTAGAAATAATATCAGATGCAATATATCCTAAAGGATGACCTACATGTAACCCAGAACCTGATGGATATGGAAACATATCCATAATATAGTATTTGGGCTTATTATTTATTTTGGTTTTATATGTTTTATTTTTTAACCAAAATTTTTGCCATTTGCTTTCTATTTTTGAGAAGTTATAATGCATAATATTGACACAAAAATACTATTAAATTATCATTATTGTTGATTTTATTTCTTTCTAAATACAAGTGAAATAGGAACACCTTCAAAAGAAAATTTTTCTCTTATTTTATTTAATAAATATCTTTTATAAGGTTCCTTAATATATTGAGGGAGATTACAAAAAAATGCAATAGTTGGTGTATGAGTAGGTAATTGAGTTATATACTTAATTTTTATATGTTTCCCTTTTTTTGCTGGAGGCGGATATTTTTTAATTTCCGGTAGAATAGTATTATTTAGTTTAGAAGTGCTAATTCTTTGTTTTCTGTTTTCATAAACTTTTTGACAGATATTTAATAATTTATGAATTCTTTGTTTTTTTACTACAGAAGTAAAAATTATAGGAACGAAGTTAAGAGGTTGAATTTTATTATTAATTTTTTCCTCTAATAATTTAGATGTATGGTTTTCTTTTTTTATTAAATCCCACTTATTTATCATCAAGATAATTCCTTTTTTGTATTTTGTTGCGAGACTTAAAATATTCATATCTTGACTTTCAAAACCCTGATTAGCATCGATCATTATTATACATAAATCACTATTTTCTATAGCTTGTATTGATCTCATTACTGAGTAAAATTCAATATTTTCTTTTACTTTAGCTTTTTTTCTTATGCCAGCTGTATCTGTAAGAATAAATTCATTATTAAATAGTTTGTAAACAGAATCTATGGAGTCTCTTGTTGTTCCTGAAATGTTAGTTACTATATTCCTTTCCTCTCCAAGTAACAAATTAATGAGTGATGATTTACCAACATTTGGTCTTCCTATAATTGCAATTCTTGGTATTTTATTTTCTTCAAGTTGATTTGAATTACCATCTAAATTCTTAATAACTAAATCAAGTAATTCTCCAGTTCCAGATCCGCTTTGAGATGAAATTGGCATTAATTCTGATTCTTTGAATCCTAATTCAAAAAACTCATTTGAATTTAATGAAATTTTATAATTATCAGCTTTATTAGCAACAATAATTGTTTTTTTGTTTAATACTCTAATTATTTTTGAAAAATCTAAATCTAAGTTAGTTAAACCATCTTTACAGTCTACCATGAAAAGAATAATTGAAGCTTCATTTAATGCTAGAACAACCTGATCCTTTATTTTTTTTTCAAAAATATCTTTACTGTCTTCTACATATCCACCTGTATCAATAACTGTGAAATTCTTTCCGTTCCATTCTGAAATACCATAATGTCTATCTCTTGTAACCCCACTTTCATCATCTATAATAGCTTTTCTTTTTTCAACTAATCTATTGAAAAGAGTAGATTTACCAACATTTGGTCTTCCTACAATAGCTACTATGTTACTCATTTTTAATGAATTAGAAATATTAATGAAATAAATACGAAATTAATTAATTGATATTAAATCAATATCAATGTTTTTGATTTCATTATTGAGATTTTTTATTTTTTCTTTTTTAATTAAATCCCATTTTTTCAGTTCCTGATTTATTTTTTTAATTAATTCATTTTTTACTTCAATCATTTGATCTGTTGGTTTATAATTTCCGTTCCCTGCAACGCTAGATAAATGAGCTAATTTATTATTTAATTTAATTGGATAGTTTAGAGGATCTTGTCCACTTTTATTTTTTGTTTGGTATAATTCGTTTTCAATAACATGTATTTCCTTAATTAAATTATTCATTTTAATTATTATTTCTTCATTATCTTCAATTTTAGTTTTAAAACTATTTATTTGATTTGTTAATAGTCTCATATCAGAAATAGATTGATGGATTTGAGTAACCTTATTTCTTATTTCAATTAAGAAATTAAACTGATCTTTTAAATCATCAATCGTTGATTTACTTCTTTTATCCTTCAAAATAAAAAATTCAGTTTCTTTAGATTTTCCATCTACTGTTAGCTTTACAAAATATTTACCAGGAATTGCTTTAGGCCCTGATAAACTTGCGGCCCACATAATTAACCCATCAAAACCTTTTGCATTATTATATCTCATATTCCAAATAAATGAATTTGAACCATTTTTAATCTTTAAAATATTTTCTTTTGAAAAATTAGAAAATATTTTTATAGATTTTCTATTAGAGTCCATAAATTCAAGAGAAACCATTAAAGAGTCTTTCTGTATCTTAATTGAGTCAATATTAAAAAATACCTTAACTCCATTATGATGATTAATTCCATTTTTTGATGAGTTTGTTCTCCAGCTTGGATATCCCATTCTGTAAGAATCAATAGGTTTAAAAATATGAAAATTAGAATTCAAAATATCATCATTAATTTGGTGTAGTGGTGTTAAATCATCTATCAACCAAACTGATCTTCCTTGAGTAGCTGCAATTAAGTTATTGTTTTTTATTGTTAAGTCTGTAATTGGAACTAAAGGGAGATTTTGTTGAAATGAATTCCAACTTCCCCCATCATCAAATGAAATATATATACCAGATTCAGTTCCTGCGTAGAGCAATCCTTTTCTTTTTGGATCTGCTCTTACTACTCTAGTAAAATGATTTTTTTCTATCCCAAAATCTATTTTTTTCCAGCTTTTCCCGTAATCTTTGGTTTTATATAAATATGGTTTATAATCTCCAGCTTTATAAAGTGTTCCAGCAACATATAGTCCACCTTTTACAAAAGGATCAGGTTCAACACTATTCCACATTATATGCGTTGGTGAGATTTCTGGTGTAACATTTTCCCAATTATTTCCACCATCTTTTGATACATGAATAAGACCATCATCTGATGCTGCCCATAATAATTCTTTTTCATATGGTGATTCACATGCTGAAAATATTGTTGCATAGTATTCAACTGCTGTATTATCTTTTGTAATAGGGCCTCCTGAAGGACCTAGCTTTTCTTTTTCATTTCTAGTTAAATCAGGACTGATTACTTCCCATGTTTGACCTTCATTGGTTGTTTGATGGAAATGATTTGATGTTGTATATAATTTTTGTTTATTATGTGGTGAAAAAAATATTGGGAAATTCCATTGAAATCTATATTTCATATCTTCTGCTCCATGACCCATTGGATTATTTGGCCAAACATTAATTGATCTAGATTCACCTGTTTCATGATCTAATCTAGTTAAATATCCTCCATAACTACCTCCATAAACTACTTTTGGGTTTAGTGGATCAGCAGCTAAATGTGCACTTTCTCCTCCTGCAGAAGACTCCCAATCTTTTTCAGATATTCCTCCTCTATTTACCCTATGGGGTATTCTTTGAGTGCTATTATCTTGTTGAGCAACTAAAATATTATAAGGAAAACTGTCATCAGTAGCTACCCTATAGTATTGTGCAGTAGGTTGATTCATATAAGTACTCCAATTTTTTGCATCATCATAACTTATTTGAGCACCTCCATCATCGGCTACTATCATTCGTTTATTATTCAGAGGGTCTATCCATAGATCATGATGATCACCGTGAGGTGTATTGTAATTTTTAAATGTTTTACCACCATCTTCTGATCTCCAAAATTGAACATTCATCACATATATTCTATCCTCAAATTTTGTATCAGCATAAATTCTAGTGTAATACCAAGCTCTCTGTCTAAGATTTCTATCTTTATTTATTAATTTCCATGATTTACCACCATCAAGTGATTTGAAAAGACCACCATTTTTGTTTTCTATCAATGCATAAACTATATCGGGATTAACTGGTGAAACAGCAATTCCTATCTTTCCCAAAATCCCTTTTGGTAGGCCATCGCTATTTGATATATTTTTCCATGTATTTCCTTCATCTGTTGATTTCCATAGGTTGGATCCATTTCCTCCACTTTCAAGACTGAATGGGGTTCTCCTAATATTCCATGTTGATGCATAAATAACTCTTGGATTTCCAGGGTCAAAAATAATATCATTTCCTCCTGATCTTTCGTTTACATATAATACTTTTTTCCAATTTTTTCCACCATCTGATGTTTTATATATTCCTCTTTCTTTTGAGTTTTTAAATAAATCTCCAATTACAGCGATGAATACAACATCAGGATTTTTTGGATGAATAATAATTCTTCCAACTTGAACTTGATCAATATTTAAATTTAATTTTTCCCAGGTTTTCCCAGCATCATAAGACTTCCAAAAACCACCATATCCGGGGGAAACATTTCCCCTAACCGTTTCTTCTCCTGTACCAACATAAATAATGTTTGGATCAGACATACTAACGGAAACTGCACCTATTGAACCACCAAAATATCCGTCAGATATATTTTTCCAAGATTGGCCACCATTTTTTGTTTTCCATACACCTCCTCCTGTACCTCCAAAATAATAAGTATTTGGTTGACCAATAACACCAGCTACACTAGATGCTCTACCCCCTCTGAAAGGGCCTATTGATCTCCATTCAATACTTTTTGGTATTTCAAAGGATATTAAAGGATTTGATCCTTTTTTTTTCTTTTCTTTTTGACTAAATGTAATTAAAGGGAAAACTAATAATAGTAATAAAATTGAGAAGATTTTTTTTAAGTTTTTCATATTATAAAAATACTAAAATTAATTTTTTAAACTATTTTTTAATAGTTTATTGTCTAATATAGAGTAAATTTCAAACTCTTTTCTATAATCATAGTATAGTATAGAAATTAATTGATCACTGACAAGATTTGTTTTGGAAATTGAATTAGCCTTAAAATTAAATATTGAAATAATTTTTTTTGATTTATTTAATATTGATAGTATTTCATTATTTCCTCCAAAATAATAGTATTGATAATATAAATCTTTTGTATCCAACAAATCATATTTAAACTGCACTACATTTTTTTCAAGTACGTAGACTGATGACTCATCACTAACAACTATTTTATAATTCTTCTTTGCTGGATCAATTATTAAATTAAATTTTGAATTTACTGAAGGTCTATAAAGTTGATTTTTCTCAATAATATTCCCATTCATATTTACTTTAATAATTTTTCCATTAGTTAATAAAATTGTAATTAAAGATTTTTTTGAAGTTGATTTTTGTTCTATGAATATATTGCTATCAATATTTGAGTCAAAATTTAATGGAAACCCAGGATAATTTTCACCTTTTCTGTTTAGCACGTTAAGTATTCCTTTTGTTTCAGTGACAATAATATAATCTTTATTTGCTATTCTTACATGAAAAGGGGATTCACTTAGAGGACTAAATTTTAAAGGGCTCCATCCATTAAGATTTTTTCCGGTTTTATCTTTTAAAAAAACATTTCCTTTAATATCACTTAAAACAATTCTATAATTTTTTGATTTATTGTAATCAATTATATTGAAATGTTCTAATTCAAAACTTGAAGGGTTATTTATTGGATATTCTATTAATTTATTTCCATTTCTATCATATGAATGTAACATATTTTTAGTTGAAAAAATTATTTGTTTTTTATTGTTTTTGTAATAATCAATTTGATAAATCATACCATTAATTTTTGATGATATTGAATCCACCCAAATTTTGTTAAAATCAGATGAGATTTGATATAATTTATTAGAATTATCCTGCATTATTATTTCTATAGAATTATCTAAATGACTTTTTATAAGATAAGGTTTTGTAGTAATTGGTTTATCAATTTCTATAGAATTATCTACCGTTAGATTAGACATTTGTTTTGAATCTTCATTAAAAACTTCAGATTTATTTAAAACTAGACTGGTGTAAAATTTATCATCAAATTTTGTGAGCTGTAGAGATAAAAAATTAAAGTCTTTAAATATTTCAATAATATTATTTTTGAAATCGTATTCAACTTTTGATAAAAAATAAATTAGTGTTTTAGAAATATTTACAAAAAAATCAACGTTTGATTGATTATTTAAATTTGATAATAAATTATTATAGAAAATAGATTTAGTCCAAATCTCTTGAGAATCTAATTTTTTTAAATATTCATTTATATTTAATAGTGAACTTGAAATTATTATATAATTATCAATATTTGTGAAAAAAAAATCATCTTCTATTTTATTTTTCAAAAACTTTTTAAATAAAAAACTTTTATTTGATTGATAAATTATTTTATCATTAGAATTAAAAATATATTTTTCAATACTATCATTCTTTTTATTTATAAGTAGTTTATTGAAATCTTCTATGTTTTTAGATTTTAAAACAATAATATCATTCTCTTTATCCTTAAGGTTACTTTCTAATTTTATTAGAATTAATTCATTATCTAAATTTTCTATTATTTCTTTTTGATAATTTTCAAGGTTATCTTCTTCATTTATAAACAAATTTTTCCATTTGCTATTATTATTATCAAACGATAATCGATATAGCCAAAGACAATTATTTGGTATATACTTTAAATAATTTGATTCTTCAATATTTTTATTTTTAAATAAACCTGCTACTTTTTGCTTTGAATTATTTAATGAAAATCCATTTAAAAAAACTTTATTTTCGGTGATTGAAAAATCTAAAAATGTTTCGTCTAGATGACTCCTGAAATCCTCAAAGCTAAATTTATTTTCTTTAATGAAAATTTGTAATAAATCGTCAATTTTATTTGTGTTAATGTAGATATTTCCATAATCATTCTTTGTTTTAATGATTTCAAATAATTTAGGATGTGATTCTTTAAAATTATTTCCAGAATGATTTATTGATCTTATAACATCTTCAATTAACACTGAAGAATAACTACCTATAAAAAAATTATTTATAAATAGAAATGTAAAAATTTTATTTTGAAAGCTTATATCAAATATTTCATAATCATTAAAAATTCTATTTTGAATACTGAATTTATTTTCTCTTAAATTATTTAACAGATTATTTTTATCAACAATAGTGATATCTATATAATAAACTAAATCAATATCTGATTTTGATGTTATATGAAATGAAGTTACAAGTTTATTGTTTAATGAAAGTTTTTCAACATCATTATTAAGTATGCCGTCTATGAATTTTATTTTTCTAGATATACTTTTTACTAAAAAAGTCGAATCATAATTATTTAGATTTTTTATCTTTTTGTATTTATCAATAGGATCATTTATTTCATGAATAATTATTGCGGATTTTGGTACTAAGTCAATAACATCTTTAACTTCTTTTTTTTCTATAAAATATTTGTAAATGAAGAGAAAAGATAGAATTAGCAAAAAAATAGAAATTAAAATATTTTTCATTTATTTTAATTTTTTTAAAAATTTAATCGTTTTTAAAAGGTGTTCATTAATATTAATTTGTGAATTAATAATCTTTAATAAAATTCCTTTTTTATCAAAGATATAGGTTACTCTTCCAGGTAACAAACCAAACAAACTTCTTGGTACTCCAAATAATTTTTTTACAGTGTTGTCATAATCACTTAATAGGTCATATGTTACATTAAATTTTTTAGAAAATTTTTTATGTGATTTTACTGAGTCTGAGCTAATGCCAATTATGTTAGAATTATATTTTTTAATTTCACTGTAATTATCTCTGAAATTACAAACTTCCATGGTGCAACCAGGTGTATCATCTTTAGGATAAAAAAAAACAACTAAATTTTTTCCAAAAAAAATCTTACTATTTACTTTTTTATCATATTGATTTTTTAGAATAAAATCTGGTAATTTATCATTTAATTTTAATGGCATTTTAATAAAGAATTATATTTTAAAATTAAGCTAATCAAAACAAATTATATTATTTATAATTGTAAAAATTAAATTCATTTATGAAGCAATATCATAATTTACTAAAACATATTTTAGAAAATGGTAAAAAAAAATCTGATAGAACAGGTACTGGAACTTTAAGTGTTTTTGGCCATCAAATGCGTTTTGATTTAGCTAAAGGTTTTCCATGTTTAACAACAAAAAAATTACACCTAAGATCAATAATTCATGAATTGTTGTGGTTTTTAAAAGGAGACTCAAATATTAAATATTTAAAAGATAATAAGGTTCGGATTTGGGATGAATGGGCAGATGAAAATGATAATCTTGGACCAGTATATGGTGTTCAATGGAGAAAATGGGAAGATAAAAATGGAAATACATATGATCAGATTAAAAATTTAATTTTTGATATTAATAATAATCCCCATTCAAGAAGACATATCGTTAGTGCTTGGAATGTTGGTGATATAAAAAAAATGGCTTTGCCTCCATGTCATACAATGTTTCAATTTTATGTTAATGAAAATAAATTATCTTGTCAACTGTATCAAAGAAGTGCTGATGTGTTTTTAGGAGTACCTTTTAATATAGCGTCTTATGCTTTATTAACAATGATGATATCTCAAGTTTGTGGACTTAAATATGGAGACTTTATTCATACATTTGGAGATGTTCATCTCTATTTAAATCATTTAGATCAAGCAAAATTACAATTAACTAGAAAACCATACGATTTACCTAAAATGAAAATAAATAAAGAGGTAAATGATATATTTTCATTTAACTATGATGATTTTGAATTACTAGATTATAAATTTCACCCACATATTAAAGGCGATGTTTCAGTTTAATTAATTAAATTTGCTGCAAAAATTTTGAAATATAATTTCTTAATAAACATGAAAATCAAATCATTTATTTTTATTGCATTTTTATTACTTTCAAAATTTGGTTTGAAAGCTCAAGAAGATAGCAGTGGTGTTCTTAGTTTATCTTTCGAACAATGTATAGAAATAGCTTTAGAAAATAATTTACAATTAAAACAAAGTGAATTAAATCTTAAAAATCAAAAGATTAATTTATTGCAATCAAAGCTAAATCAGTTACCATCATTGAATTTATCAGGCAATTATGGAAACAATTGGGGGAGGTCTATTGACCCAACAACCAATCAATTTACTACTAGTGAATCTTACAATTCGGGTATTGGAGGTTTTTCTCAATTTCAAATATTTAATGGTTTTCAAATTAGAAACTCAATAAAAAAATCAAAAAATGATTTAGAAAAAAGTTCTTATGATTTAACAAAAGCTAGAAATGATTTGAGTTTAAATGTTGTTAATTTATTCCTAAATGTGTTATTCAGTATGGAACAAGTATCTAATGCTCAAAATCAATTAGAATCCACAAGTGAACAATTAATTAGAACAACTAAGTTAGTAGATGCTGGTTCATTACCACTTATAAATAAATTAAACATTGAAGCTCAATTAGCAGGTGATGAATTAAACTTAGTTCAACAAGAAAATAATTATAAATTATCAATATTAAGATTAAAGCAAATAATGCTAATTGATTCAGATGTTGAATTAGAAATTATAAAACCAAATATTGATTTTGATCCAAATATTTTTATTGGATCAAATCCGATGGATATATACAAATCATCTTTAGATGTTTTGCCTGAAATTAAAAGTTTAGATTTAAGCATGAAAAGTGCCAATTATGATTTGAAAATTTCTAGAAGTGGAAGGTTTCCGTCAATTAGTGCAAGCACTAACATTTCCACAAATTATTCAAGTTTTGCTGATAGACAAAGAAATTTTTATGTAAAAGACCAATTTGATTCAAAAACTATTCCAATCGGTTTCTTAACTAATGATCCTTCTCAAACAGTTTCATCAGTTACATCAGTTCCAGTAATATCTGGGTCAGACAATAATTTTACAGTACTAGAACAATGGAAAGATTATTTGAGTAAGCGATTGACTTTATCAATTAGCATACCTTTGTTTAATGGATTTCAAGTATCATCAAATATTCAACGAGCAAAAGTAAATAAGAGACTTACTGAATTAAATATTTTAGAATCAAAAAATCAATTAAGACAAAGCATAGAAACTGCTTATAATGATGCTGTTGCAGCTTCAAAAACTTTTATTGCATCTAAAAAACAAGTAGAAGCGTTAGAAGAATCTTTTAGAGTTATTAAAACTCAATACAATCTCGGTGTAGTAAACTTTACTGAATATCAAGTTTCTAATAATACTTTAGTTAATGCAAAAAGTGATATGCTTAGGTCAAAATATGATTATATTGTTAAATTAAAAATATTAGATTTTTATGAAGGGAAACCCTTAACTTTTTAAATATGAAAAATAAAAAATTACTTATTATTCTTGGATCATGTATAATTGCAGTTATTATATTCATTTTACTAGCTAAGTCTAGAGGTTGGATTGGTGGTGAAGATGCTATTATAGTTGAATTATCAGATGTAAAACGTGGTAAAATTGTTGAACTAGTAACTGCATCTGGTTCAATCCAACCAGAAGTTGAAGTAAATATTAGCCCAGAAGTTCCTGGTGAAATTATTGAACTTAATATTATGGAGGGTGATTCTGTTAAGGAAGGTGATTTATTAGTTCAAATTAGACCTGATAATTATATAAACGCTTTAGAAAGGGCTAAAGCAACTTATAATCAACAATTAGCCAATTATTCTAGTGCAAAATCAAGTCTTGCTAGGGCAGAAGCTCAATTTTTGAAAACAGAATTAGAATACAATAGACAAAAAAAATTATATGATCAAAAGGTAATTTCTGATTCAGATTATGAAGTTGCTTTAACAAATTATAAAATTTCTGTTCAGGACTTAGAATCAAGCAAACAAAGTGTTAAGGCTAGTCAATATGTTGTAAAAAGCGCATCAGCTTCAGTTGATGATGCTGAAGAAAATCTAAGTAAAACTAGTATTTTAGCACCTATGAATGGAACAGTTTCAAAATTAAGCGTTGAGCTTGGAGAAAGAGTTGTAGGTACTTCTCAAATGGCTGGCACAGAATTATTAAGAGTTGCTGATTTGAATAAAATGGAAGTTAAAGTTGATGTTAATGAAAACGATATTGTGAGGGTAAGTCTAGGAGATGAAGTTGATATTGATGTTGATTCTTATATGAATCTTGATAAAAGATTTAAAGGTATAGTTACAGAGATTGCAAGTACTGCAAATCCAAAACCATCTGCTGATGCTGTTACTGAATTTGAAGTAAAAATTAGAATATTGAATGAATCATTTCTTGATCTTCAGAAAGATGGTATAACAAACCCATTTAAACCTGGTATGACAGCTAGTGTTGAAATAATAACTCAGGTAAAAAATGATATCTTAATAGTTCCTATTTCATCAGTTACTACAAGAAATAAAAAAGACTCTTTGGGTAAAGAATTAATTAAACAAATTATTTTTATTCAGAATGATGATAAAGTAAAAGAAATAGAGGTTGAAACAGGTATTAGTGACTTTGAAAATATAGAAATATTATCAATTTTAAATGAAAGTAATAAGATTGTTAGTGGTCCATATATAGCAATTTCAAAAGAGTTAAAGGATGGAAGTAAAATTGAATTAAAGAAAAAAAAGAAATCTAATAATTCCAAAGGTAGTGAGGATGAAACAAAAGTAGAGGTTAATGTAACTAATTAATTCAATCTTATTAATTTAATTTTTCTTATAAAAAATTATTATTTGTAAATTAGCATCCTTAATATTTT
>Ga0066836_10000246_pt1 | contig 24340 bp, 19 predicted proteins | sample ETNtaG_18_FD_71568 | JGI IMG/M metagenome (GOLD analysis project Ga0066836, IMG submission 71568) | Marine microbial and viral communities from oxygen minimum zone, Eastern Pacific Ocean - ETNP201302SV91 | ecosystem: Environmental > Aquatic > Marine > Oceanic | place: Pacific Ocean: Eastern... | reverse complement strand
CGCAGACCAGTCGTATCAGCAGTTTTTTCAATGATACTTGTAGTTTTTGGGTTGTTTGTATTTTGGAAATTACCAGTAAGAGAATTGCCTTCTGGTCTCCAACCACCTGTAGTTCAAGTTCAAGTAGATTACCAAGGGGCTTCGGCTGAAATTATTTCAAGTGAAATTGTTGAAATAATAGAAGACGTAATTGGAGGAGCAGAAGGAATTAAAAATATAGACTCAACTTCTGAAAATGGAAGAGCAACAATTAAAATTGAATTTGATACGTCTATTGATCTGGACGCAGCAACAAACGATATTAGAGATAGAGTAAGTAGAGTTGCTGACAATCTTCCAGAAGATTCAAGTGCTCCTGAAATACTAAAACAAAGTGCTGGCTTTACTACCTCAATGTGGCTTTCTGTTTCTTCAGCAACTTGGAGTGATTTAGAAATCGGAGATTATACACGTAGATACCTTGTAGATAATTTTTCAAATGTAAAGGGGGTGGGAAGAATCCTAGTTGGAGGTCTTCGAGAGTTAAGTGTTAGAGTTTATATTTCACCAGCTAAACTTGCTGCTAATGATTTAACTGTCCAGGAAGTTGAACAAGCTTTAAGAAAAGAAAATATTAGTCTCCCCGCAGGAAGCCTAGAAGCCGCAAATATCGATTTAACAATTAATCTTGATAAGGCTTACAAGGATTTATATTCGATAAAACAGCTGCCTATAAAAAAAATTAAAAATAGCGTTATTCGCTTAGAAAATATTGCTGAAGTAAAATATGGACCTGTATCTGAAAAAACGCTTTTTAAAGCCCAAAGCAAAGAAGGAAAGCCAAATGAAAAAGTTGTTGGAATAGGAATTTATGCAAAAAGTGGTGCCTCTACAGTAGAATTATCAAAAAAAATAAGAGAAAGAATAAAAATAGTTCAAAAAACTTTACCTGATGGATTAAAACTGGGTGTTTCGTTTGATAGAGCTACCTACATAAATGCTGCTATCAATGAAGTATACAAAACATTAGCCATAGCTTTTGTATTAGTAGTAATAATTATTTATTTATTTTTAGGAAATTTAAAGGCAGTCATTGTGCCTGCCGTAGCATTACCAGTCAGCCTAATTTCAGCTGCGTTAGGCTTATGGTTTTTTGATTTATCAATAAATATTTTTGTACTCCTTGCAGCAATTTTAGCTATAGGAATAGTTGTGGATGACTCTATTATAATGACTGATGCAATATACAACAGAGTAGAAAATGGAGAGTCTCCTCTGCTAGCCTCTGTTAATGGATCAAAAAGTGTAACTTTTGCAATTATTTCTACAACATTAGTTTTAGTTGCAGTTTTCTTACCTTTGATCTTTATAGAAGGAATTTCTGGAACATTATTTAGAGAAACCGCAATTTCTTTAACTTTTGCTATAATTGTATCATCCTTTGTGGCTCTAACTCTTTCTCCAATGCTTGCAAGCAAATTTCTTAATAAGAACACAAAAAAATCTAAAATTGTTTTAAAGTTCGAAACATACTACAAATCCTTTTTAGATTTTTATTCAGAAACTTTAAATTATTGGATAAATAAACAAAAATTCATAATTGGATTTATGTTTTTTGTTATAATTACCTCAGTATTACTTTTTAATTTTTCTCCTAAAGAATTGCTTCCTCAGGAAGATAGGGGTGTTTACCTTGTTATAGGCAAAACAGATGAGGGAAGTTCATTTCAATATACGGCGGATAAAGCTCAAGAAATAGAAAGAAGATTAATTCCTCTGATTAAGAAAGATGGAGAATCTTATAAAAGGGTAATCATGAGAGTGCCTGGATTTGGAAGAGCAAGCAAATCTTATAATAGTTTTATTATTATCGCATTGTTAGATGACTGGAAAAATAGAAGTGAAAGTTCAAAAAAAATTATGAGAAAAGCTATAGGAAAAATTGTAACGGTACCACAAGCTCTTGCTTTTCCTATTTCTCCTCAAAGTATAAGAGTTAGTAGTTATAATAAACCGGTTCAAATGGTTTTGTTAGGAAATAGCTACGATCAATTAGAAAGATGGCAAAAACTAATAATGATAGAATTAAGAAAAAATAGAAACCTAGCTGCAGTTGAATCTGATTATTCGAGAAACAAACCTGAAATAAAACTTGTAATAAATAGAAAAAAGGCTCAAGATTTGGGTGTTTCTATTCAATCAATTGGTTCAACAGTTAACACTCTTTTTTCAGGAAAAACTGTCACAAAATTTAATAGAATGGGAAAAGAATATCCTATTATTCTTCAGGCTAACATTAATAATAGAAAAAAGAGCGAAACTTTAAGTAAAATTTTTGTTCGTTCTGATACTACAAAAAAATTAATATCTTTGGCTAATCTTGTTGAATTCGAAGAAGTTGGATCAGCAAAAATTTTATCGCGTTACGATAGACAACGTGCGGTTACTATTAGTGCACGTTTAGTTGGAGATTATACTCTGACTGAAGCTTTAAACTATCTGGAAAAAGTAACAAATAAAACTACTCCTGAAGCCAGAATAGAATGGAAAGGTAAATCAGAAGAGCTTAAGGAAACGAGTAATGAATTATTTATTATATTTGCTTTGGCTTTGGTAACAGCATTCTTGGTTATGGCTGCAAACTTTAATAGTTTTATCCACCCCGCAGTAATTATGTTAACAGTACCATTGAGCGTTTTTGGTGGAATTATTTTTATATTACTTTTTAATTCAAGTATAAATATCTTTTCTCAAATTGCATTAGTAATACTAATTGGAATTTCAACAAAAAATTCTATTTTGATTGTTGATTGGGCAAACCAACTTAGAAGAACTGGAAAAAATATTCAGACTGCAGCTTTAGAAGCTTGTAGAAGAAGATTTCGCGCAATCATTATGACTTCTCTTTCTACAATGATTGCAATGGTTCCTTTATTGGTTGGAAACATAGGGCCTGGAGCAGGCGAAGGTAGTCGTTTAGCTGTAGGCGCAACAGTGTTTGGTGGAATGTTAATATCAACTTTTTTTACACTGTACGTAACACCAACAATGTATGTTCTACTTACAAAAAATACAAAAAGAATTGATGCAGTTGATCTTCAATTAAATAAAGAGCTTAAAAGATAATATATTTTTTTTTATCTAAAATTTTTTGACATTCTCTCAATTGATTTTTATAAATTTTAGATTGTTTTTCTACACTTTTAGCAAGAATTATTGCCTTTTTATCCGTTTTATAAGTTTTTTTAGCATAACTACCCCAACCCAAGTAATAATTTAAATATTGTCTATAAGAATCATTAAGTGGAATTTTATTTATTTTTTTTGTTTTGTTTATATACCAACCGATAAACATAACTGAATCTTTAAAACGCGTTCGCAATGCTAAAGAATTATTTGTTTCAGTTTTATAAAGCTCCCATGTTTTTTTAACTGCCTGAGAATATCCGAACGAACTAGATGGTCTTTTATATGGTACTATTTTAAATAATCTTGTTCTTTTAGGTTTCGCCCAGCGATTAAAACCAGATTCTTTATTTACAAAAGCTAAAATAATATGAATTGGCACACCATAAGTTTCTGAACTTTTTTTAGCATGTTTATACCAAAGGTATCTTTCGCCAAAAATTTTGCATGCATTTGCGGGATACTTTGGAACTGAGCTGCAAGAAGCTAAAAAAAGAAAAATAATAATATAAATTAAATTATTTTTTAAAATCTTTTGTTGCACGCAATAATGCCTTTTCCATTTGATTTCTGATTTCTTTATCCTCTATGCTAACAGAAGCCGTTTCAAAATCTTTTTTTAATTTTCTGAACACGTCTTCTGAGCCGGCTTCTTCCATATCGGCCTTGATTATTTCTTGAATATAATTTTTTTTTTCTTCTTCATTTTTTCCCAATTTTAAACTTACCCATTCTCCTAAATATTTATTACTTCTTGCTGCAATTTTAAATTGCATTTCTTCATCCAATTGAAATTTTTTTTCAAAACTTTTTTCTCTATCAGTAAATTTGTCACTCATGATCTAAATAATAAATAAATCTTTACAGCTAAATATGCAACTGTTACACCAAGAATGTTTGCAATTAAATCGCTCAACTGAAAGGAGCGATTAGGTATTATTAAGTGAAAACACTCAAGAATTATGGATAATAAAAACATGCAATATGCTAATTTTTGAAAATTTTCATTTTTCAAGTAGATAAAGAAACCCAATAAGGAAACGTAACTATAATAAATAAAATGATTAATACTCGTTCCAAAGGGATTTGGAATTATATTTGGCTGTTTTTCCCAATCATCATAAAGTAAATATCCAAAAAGGCTGCCTGGAAAAAGTGAAATGACAATCAAAAATAATACCGAAATATTAAATATAAATTTTAAAAATTTAATCACATTATTAATATACAACAGTTATAATGAGACGTATTATATTTTATAAAAATGAATAATCTAATTTTGGTTAGGCATGGGCAAAGTTTGTGGAATAAGGAAAGAAGATTTACTGGTTGGGCTGATATAGATTTAACTGATGAAGGTAAATTAGAAGCCAAAAAAGCTGGTGAATTAATTAAAGGACTAAACATAGAATTACATGCATATTTTACCTCAAAATTAAAAAGAGCAATAAATACTTTAGAAATTATCTTAAAAACTTTAAATGAGAAGAATGTTAATATAATCAAAACCGAAGCATTAAACGAACGACATTATGGTGGTCTGACTTCTCTTAATAAAGATGAAATCATAAAAAAATATGGGAGTAAACAAGTGCAAATTTGGAGAAGAAGTTTTGATGTATCTCCTCCTCCGATGGAGGAGTTGCATCCTTATAAAAAAAAAATTAATTCAAATGTTTTAAGCGAATCTTTAAAAGATACTTTTAATAGAGTTGTTCCATACTACGAAGAATCCATAAAACCAATTATTACTTCAAAAAAAAATATATTAATTGTATTTCATGGAAATAGCATTCGAGCATTATTGATGAAAATTTTTAATGTTTCAAAGGAAAAAATTAATGAGTTTGAGATACCCACTGGAAATCCTCTCCTAGTACAATTTGATGATGAAAAAAAAGTTAAAAATTTTAAATATCTTGATGAAAAAAGATCTAAAAAGATTTTATTTAATGTTTAAATTTTTTTAATAAATTTTTATATATATCTAAAGTGCTAACATGTAAAAAATCAGTTTTGCTTTCTAAACCATATAACTCTTTTTTTATAATTAACTTATCCCAAATTTTATTTATTGAAAAAACTTTAGAATTTAAATTAAAGAACACATCTGGTTTAATAATTTGTAGTCCAGTATAAATATATTTTAGTTGATCATTTTTGCTCCTCGTAATTAGATTATTTTTTAGGGCAAAATCTCCTTTAATAAATTTATCAAAACTTTTTTCTTTACTTGCGACAAGAAGTAAACATTTATTTTTTTTATTTTCAAAAAATATTTCTTCCATTAATTTAAGCTCTTTTAAGTAAGAAACATTCCATATTGTATCTGGATTTATAATTAGAAAGGGCTCTTTTGAAAAATAATGTAATGCATTTAATACACCTCCACCGGTATCTAAAATTTCATTTTTTTCTTTAACTATATTTATAGTTAATTTAAATTTATTTTTACCAATATAATCAATAATTTGTTCTCCTAAATAATGAGTATTAACTATAGCTTGTTTAATTCCGAACAATTGAAGAAACTTTAGTGTATTGGATAACAATGTTTCGTTTCCAATTTTTAATAAAGGTTTTGGTTGCTTAAGAGTTAAGGGATGAATTCTTTTGCCAAAACCAGCCGCAAGAATCATTGCTTTTTTAATCATATTTTTTGTAATAAATATTAAAAATGAATTGGTCTTTTATCAACTGCCATTGCTGCTTCTTTTACTGCCTCACTATGAGTGGGATGAGCGTGACATGTTCGTGCTATATCTTCTGCACTCGCACCAAACTCCATTGCAAGAGCTAATTCTGCAATCATGGTTCCCGCAACTGTACTAATCATAGAAACTCCTAAAACTTTATCAGTTTTTTCATCAGCTATTATTTTAACAAACCCCTCTGTCTCCGAATTAACTTTAGCTCTTGAATTTGCCAAAAAAGGAAATTTTCCAACTTTGTATTTAATGTTTTCTTTTTTAAGTTGTTCTTCAGTTTTTCCAACTGTAGCAACTTCAGGTGAAGTATAAATAACCGCAGGTATAACATTATAGTTAACATTTCCTGCTTGGCCGGCTATTATTTCTGCTACTGCTATTCCTTCTTCTTCTGCTTTATGAGCTAACATTGGGCCTTTATTTATTACATCTCCAATTGCATAAATATTTTTAATAGATGTTTCAAATTTTTCATTAACTTGGATTTTTTCCTGACTATCCAATTTTATGCCTAATTCAGATATATCCGCACCAATATTAGATCGTCTGCCAACAGCTACTAAGATTTTATCACATTCAATTTTTTCTCTTATTTTGCTTTTATTGTTTGTAAAATCTACGATAGCTTTATTTTTAACAACACTAACTGCTGTAACTTTTGACTCTAACTTAAAGTTAATTCCTTGTTTTTTTAAAATTTTTAAAAGTTCTGCAGAAATATCCTTATCCATTCCTGGAATAATATGATCTAGGAATTCAATAACCGTAACTTCTGAACCTAGTCTTCTCCAAACACTTGAAAGCTCTAAGCCAATATAACCTCCACCTATGACAATTAATTTTTTAGGAACTTTGTCAAAAGATAGAGCTCCAGTTGAAGAAACAACTGTTTTTTCATCAATATTTATTCCTTGCGGAGATGTAGGCACAGAACCTGTGCCTATTACAATATTTTTTGCTTTATATTTTATGTTTTTTCCTGAATGATCCGTAACAGTAACAGTGCCCTTACCTGAGATTGAACCCTTGCCTTTTAAATGAGTAATTTTATTTTTTTTAAATAAAAATTCTATTCCTTTTGTAAGAGTGAGTACAGAATTTTTTTTGCTATCCATCATCTTTGACAAATTGAGTTTAATGCTGCTGGCCTCAATACCAAAATTTCTAAATTCACTTTGTGCCTTGCTATACATTTCTGATGAATGAAGTAAACTTTTTGATGGTATGCAACCAACATTTAAGCATGTACCACCTAAATTTTTTTCTGATTCTACGCATGCTGTTTTAAGTCCTAACTGTGCAGATCTTATTGCACAAACATAACCGCCGGGACCTGATCCGATTACAATTACATCAAAATTATTGTCCATTATTAAAGATCTAGAAATAATCTACGTGGTTCCTCAAGACATTCTTTAACTGTTTTTAGAAATGAAACAGCTTCCTTACCATCAATTATTCTATGATCATAAGATAAAGCTAGATACATAATAGGTCGTATAACAATATTACCATCCTTAACCACGGGTCTATCAACAATATTGTGCATACCTAAAATGCCAGTTTGAGGTGGGTTTAAAATAGGTGTAGAAAGCATTGAACCATAAATTCCACCATTGCTAATGGTAAAAGTTCCGCCTTGCAAATCATTAATTGTAATTTTTCCTAATTTGGCTTTTTCTGAAAGTAAAAAAATATTTCTTTCTATATCTGCAAAAGATAATTCATCAGCTTTTTTTAGTACAGGTACAACCAATCCTCTATCGGTACCAATGGCAATCGAAACGTTATAATAATTTTTATAAGTTATATAATCCCCTTCTATTTCAGCATTTACTGCAGGAAAATTTTTTAAAGCAACAACAGATGCTTTAACAAAAAATGACATAAAACCTAATTTTACCGAATATTTTTCTTTAAAATCTTCTTGGTAGTCTTGTCTCATTTGCATAATATTATGCATGTCTATTTCATTGAAAGTAGTTAGCATTGCTGCATTATCTTGTGCTTCTTTTAATCTTTTGGCGATAGTTGCTCTTAATCTAGTCATCTTGACGCGTTCTTCTGGGCCATGAGTAATTTTTCTTTTTGCTGGTTGAGGTGTGTTACCCATCAAATTAATTAAATCTTCTTTCGAAATTCTTCCAGATTTACCTGTTCCTTCAATATTTGATATATCAATGTTATTTTCTTCAACAATTTTTCTTACTGATGGTGATAAATCTCTTTTAGTTTTTGGAGGTGTATATTTTTTTTCCTGGGTTTTGTTAATACTAGCTTCTGCTAAAGTATCTAGAACTAAAGTTTCATTAATATTTTCTTCTTTAACATCATCAACCAGAGTTAAAGTTTTCTGCTTGCTAGAAATTTTTTTTTCTTTTTTCTTTATAGTTTTTTTGGCTACAATTTTCTCCTCGTTCGCTTTAGGTGGTATATAAGATTTTTGCTCTTGTTCTGCTTGATCTGACTTAATAGTTTCAGTTGAAGAACTTTTTTTTCCATTCACTTCACCTAATAAAGATCCAACTTCAACTGTATCACCTTCTTTAGCTCTGATTGATGATAAAGTTCCGCTCAGAGGAGAAGGCACCTCAACGTTAACCTTGTCTGTTTCTAACTCCACTAATGGTTCGTCAGAATCAACTTTTTCACCAACTTGTTTAAGCCACTTAGACACAGTTGCTTCTGTTATAGATTCGCCTAAAGAGGGTACTATAATTTGATTCGACATATACTAGTTAAGTACCTTTTCTATTATTTCTTTTTGTTGCGCAAGATGTTTTTTTAAATATCCCGTTGCAGGAGATGCTGCTGGTTGTCTACCTATGTACTTAACTTCCTTATTTTCAGCTTTTATATGATTTAAAGTCCATTCAATGTAATTCCTTGCAGTATTCCATGCTCCCATATTTTGTGGTTCTTCTTGGCACCAATAAAATTTAGCTTTTTTTCTAAATCTTTTTAAAATTTTTGCTAAAGTTTTAACTGGAAACGGATACAATTGTTCTATTCTAATAAAAAATACCTGATCATTTTTAATTTTTTCTCTGGCTTCCAATAGATCAAAATAAATTTTTCCAGAACATAAAACCACTTTATTAATTTTCTTATCTTTTTGAAGTTGAATTAGACCATATTCTTTTAGCTCGGCGTGATCCTCGAGAACTCTATGAAATGTATTTTTTTTTGTAAAATCTTCTATATTTGAAACACATCTTTTGTTTCTTAGTAAAGACTTGGGTGTCATAATTATTAAAGGTTTCCTAAAATCTCTATGTATTTGTCTTCTTAAAGCATGAAAGTAATTTGCAGGAGTAGTGCAATTCATTATCTGGATATTTTCTTTGGCACACAATTGTAAAAATCTTTCTAATCTTGCTGAAGAATGTTCTGGACCTTGTCCTTCGTAACCATGTGGAAGTAACAATACTAGTCCGCTTGCTCTTGACCATTTTCTTTCTCCTGATGCAATAAATTGGTCTATAATAACTTGTGCTCCATTAGCAAAATCTCCGAATTGTGCTTCCCAAACTACTAAGGTTGTTGGTTCAGAAAGAGCATAACCGTGCTCAAAACCCAATACAGCAAATTCAGAAAGTAAACTATCAATTACCTCAAAATTTTTTTGTTTTTTAGATATATTGTTCAGTGGAGTATAATAGCTACTATCATTTTGATCACGTAGGACAGAATGTCTTTGGCTAAATGTTCCTCGACCAGAGTCTTGACCTGAAAGTCTAACTGGATATCCTTCTTCTAATAGAGTTGCAAATGCTAATTGTTCAGCTGTTGCCCAATCAAATCCTGTCCCACTTTCAAACATTTTCTTTTTATTTTCAAAAATTTTTTTTATGGTCGGATGAACATTAAAATCTTCGGGTATGTAAGTAATTCTTTTTCCAATTTTTTGAATTGTGTCTAAACTTGCTCCTGTAATTCCTCTTTTATCTTTACCTTTTTCAGGTTTAAATCTTGACCAAACTCCTTCGAACCATTCTATTTTTGGTTTGTACTCTTTAGCAGTTTTTAATTGTTCATCTAAAAGATTTTTAAATTCTTTCTTATTATTATTAAATTCTTCAGCAGTAATTGTTCCTTCTTTTATAAGTTTTTCTCCGTAAATATTAAGCGTGGTTGGATGTTGCTTAATTTTTTTATACATAATTGGCTGTGTAAATGAGGGTTCATCGCCTTCGTTATGACCAAAACGTCTATAACAAATCATATCAATCACTACGTCTCTATTAAATTTTTGTCTAAATTCTATAGCTATCCTGGCGCAATGCACTACTGCTTCTGGATCATCACCATTTACATGTAAAATTGGAGCTTCAACCATTTTTGCTATATCAGATGGATAGGGTGAAGATCTTGCAAATCTTGGATTTGTAGTAAAACCTATTTGATTATTCAAAATAATATGAATTGTTCCTCCTGTACTATGTCCTCTTACTCCAGACATAGCAAAACATTCGGCGACAACACCTTGTCCTGCAAACGCAGCGTCTCCATGTATTAAAATAGGAACTACCTTTTTTCTTTTTAGGTCACCATGAAAAAATTGTTTGGCACGAGTTTGCCCCAACACTACAGGATCAACAGCTTCAAGATGGGAAGGATTATCTGTTAAACTTATATGAACCAAATTTCCATCAAATTCTCTATTGGAAGAAGCTCCTAAATGATACTTTACATCCCCTGCTGACTCAACTGTTGAAGAACCAGATTCACCAGCAAATTCGTTAAATATTTTTTTGTAAGATTTTTGTAGTAAGTTTGCTAATACATTTAATCGACCTCTATGTGACATGCCAATTTTAATTTCTTTAACGTTTAATTGACCGCCTCTTTTTACTATTTGTTCTAGAGCTGGAATTAAAGCTTCACCTCCATCTATACCAAATCTTTTAGTTCCAACAAATTTAATAGCTAAAAATTTTTCAAATCCTTCTGCTTGAATTAGTTTTCTCAAAATAAATTTCTTACCTAAATTCGTAAAATTTAATTGATTTTCTTTTTTTTCTATTCTTTCTCTGAACCATTTTTTTTCAATAGGATCAGAAATATGCATATATTCAGCTCCTATACTTGAACAATAAGTTTTTTTAAGAAATGAAAGTAATTCATTAATAGTTGCATATCCACGATCCATATATTCGTGTAGATAAATCTTTTTATTATAATCTTCTTTTTTAAAACCATGGTCTGCTGGATGTAGTTCATGAAGATATTTTCTTTCCATCATTCCAAGCGGATCGAGATTTGCAATAAGATGACCTCGAATTCTATAAGCCCTTATAAGTGCAATAGCTTTTACTGACTGTTCTTTTTCTTTTTCGTAATTTTCGTCTGAAAGTGAAGTTTCTTTAATAAAAGTTTCTTTATTTTGAGTTAAATCTTTTTCTTCAGTCTGAATTATTATAGTATTATTTTTTTTAGGTGCCCAACTAGGTCCTAATATTTCATTTTGTACAGCTTCTTTATCCTCATTAAGACCATCAAAAAATTCTCTCCAACTCTGGGGAATATTTTTTGGATTTTCTAAGTATTTTAAGTAAAGTTCCTTGATAAAAGGACTGTTACTTCCTTGTAAAAATGAGGTTTTTTCAAAAACTATATTATCTCTGTTTGATGCCATTTATTAAAAAAAAAATTTTTTTTATTATAAAATCGATAAAACTATCTTGCAAGTTTGTCATTTAACGTTTTTCCAATTTCAGCTGGTGAGTTTGCTACAAGAATGCCACATGATTTCATTTTTTCTATTTTATCTTCAGCATTTCCTTTTCCCTCCGATATAATTGCTCCTGCGTGCCCCATTCTTCTTCCGGGAGGAGCTGTTTTGCCAGCTATAAATCCAACTATAGGTTTCTTGGTTTTTGACGATTTGATAAATTCTGCTGCTTCCTCTTCAGAAGTTCCTCCAATTTCTCCTATTATTAAAATTGATTCAGTTTTTTCATCATTTAAAAAAAGTTCCAAACAGTCTATAAAGCTTGTTCCATTAATAGGATCTCCTCCAATACCAACTACAGTCGACTGGCCTAATCCAATTTCGCTTGTTTGAGCTACTGCTTCGTACGTAAGTGTCCCGGATCTAGATACAATTCCACAAGAACCTCTTTTGTGAATATTTCCTGGCATAATACCAATTTTACATTCATTAGGAGTAATGATACCTGGGCAATTTGGTCCAATTAAACGAGACTTGGAATTAACAAGTTTTTCTTTAACCTTGATCATATCTAAAACAGGAATACCTTCTGTAATACATACAATTAATGGAATATTATTTTCTATAGCCTCAATAATTGCTTGTGCCGCAAATTTAGCAGGAACATAAATCACTGTTGCATTGGCGTTTGTTTTTTTAATTGCTTCCTCGACGCTATTAAAAACTGGTTTTCCTAAGTGAAATTGCCCACCTTTTTTTGGAGTTACTCCGCCAACTAAGTTAGTTCCATAAGCAATGGCCTGCTCTGAATGGAATGTGCCGTGCGATCCTGTAAAACCTTGGCAAATCAACTTTGTATTTTTATTAATTAGAATAGACATTTTTATTTTGTTATCTCGACGATTTTTTTTGCTGCATCTGATAAATTATTTGCTGAAATTATTTTTAATTTAGATTTTTTTAAAATTTCTTTACCTAATTCTACATTTGTGCCTGCCAATCTAACAACTAAAGGTATTGATAAATTAGTTTCTTTTGCTGCATCAACTACTCCTTGCGCAAGAACATCACATCTCATAATTCCACCAAATATATTAATTAAAATTCCCTTAACATTTTCATCTGAGAGTATAATTTTAAATGCGGCTGATACTTTTTCTTTTGAAGCGCCGCCTCCAACATCAAGAAAATTTGCTGGTTCAGATCCAAATAATTTTATAATATCCATCGTTGCCATGGCAAGACCTGCCCCGTTTACCATGCAACCAATTTTTCCATCCAATTTTATATAAGATAAACCATACTTACTTGCTTCAGTTTCTAAAGAATCTTCTTCATTTAAATCTTTTAGAGATACAATTTCTGGATGTCTATATAATGCATTATCGTCAAAACTAATTTTTGCATCAAGACACAATAAATTTTCTTCCTTCGTTAAAATTAATGGATTAATTTCAACTAGATTTGCATCTTTTTCTATTAAAAGTTTGTAAATTGATCGAATAAGATTAAAGCCTTGTTTTTGCGCTTTTATTGGTAAAGAAAATGTTTTTAAAATTTTTTCAATATTTTGATCATTTAAAGATTTATATGAATTTAATTTTATTGTAGTAATTTTTTCAGGATTTTTTTTTGCTACTTCCTCAATATTTACACCACCAGCTGAACTAGAAATAAAAGCAATCTTTGCGCTAGAGCGATCAACTAAACATGATAAATAAAATTCTTTTTCAATATTGCATGTTTCTTCTATATATAACCTATTAACTTTTTTTCCGAGCAAGCCTGTTTGATTTGTTATTAATATTTTGCCAAACATTTTTTCGGCCTCTTTAATCAATTCTTCTGTATTTTTAATTAGCTTAATTCCTCCTGCCTTACCTCTTCCTCCCGCATGAATTTGGGCTTTAAGAACCAAATTTTTAGTGTTCAATTTTTTTACTTTTGTTTTAAGTTCGTTTATATTTAATATTACCGATCCATTTGGTACTGGTGCTCCAAATTTTTTTAAAATCTCTTTTGCTTGGTGTTCATGAATATTCATAATACTTAACCGTTAATTTCCTCGCAGCTTCTTAACTCATAACTTACTAATATTTTGGTTATTTTATTTTCTTGAAAACATTTCTCATCAACATAATCATATATGTTTGAGTTTTTTACTGGATGAATAGTGTAAATAACCTCTATATTGTTATGTTTTAATGAGTTTATTAATAAATTTTTATAACTTTCAAAGTATTTACTTTCGATTTGAGGATAATCAGTTCCATCAAATATATGCCATCTTGTAGTAGAAAAAGATTTTTTTTCTAAGATTGCTGAAAAAAAGGAATAATTTGTCATAATCATTTTATTTCTATTATCATTTTTAAAATAATATTTTATTTCATTAATTAAATTTATTTCTTCACCTGGATTTTTTTCAAATTCTGGGGTAATCCATTTTAATCCTAAAAGTTTTTCATCTATTTTATTTGCTTCAATTGCAAGATTAAAATCAGTATTTACTAATTCATGAAATTTTCTATCTTCATTAAACCTTAGATGATACTTAGTGGTTACAAATAAACAAAATAATACCAGTATAACTGATAAAATTTTTTTCTTGGAATTAATTTTAATATGTGAAAATGCAGTCAAAATTGGGATTAAAAAAAATATAAATGTTTGGTTTCTAGTCAAAAGCTGATGGAAGATTAAAGAAAAAGTTAACAAAATTAGAACTAAAAAATAATAAAAATTTTTATTTTTAAAATATTTTCTATCTAAAACAAATTCTTTTAAATTTATAAAAATAAAAGGCAAAAATGCAATGTATATAAACTTAAAGTGTGCTACTAAATTATTAAAATTAAGATTTAAATTGCTAAATCTTTTATTACCAATTGATTGTGGATATAAAATATATTGTTCTAAAAATGAATATAAACTAATTCCTTGAAATTTGCCAAAAATTAATAAAAAAAACACTACAAAAATAAAACTTGTGATGGAATAAAAGATCCATTTAAATTTTTTTTGAACTATTGAATAAAAAATTAAAATTAAAACTACTGATATAATTATGTATGCAGTAGGAACTTGTTTTGACAAAAATGAAAAAATAAAAGGAATTGGTAGTAAAATCCAATAATAGGGGTTTTCGTTTTTAATTGCTAAAATTAAAAAATAAATTCCTATTAAAGAAAAAAAAGTTGAGTGATGATCAACAAAAGGAGTTCCGCTAGACGGATATGCAAGTACGGCAAAAAAAATAGAATAAATAAAACTATAAAAAATACTGAGATTAAAACTTCTTAGAACTACAAAAGTTAAAATTGTTGCTATTGCATTAATAATAGAGGCATGTAAAACATAAATTTGCCAATTGACTCCAAATAAATAAAAAAAAAGAGCCTGCAAATAATCTACGAAAGGCCCTGAAACGACCCAATAATCCTTAAAGGGATGTTCATCTAATAAGATTCTATAGCCTGTATCAAAATGAGAAAAACTGTCGACTGGAAAAATTCCTCTATTACCATAATATTGGTTAATTAGGAGTGAAAAGAAGAAAAGAAAAATGACAAATAAATTTTCTTTATTAAACAAAATATTATTTTTCATTCAATATTTTTTCGATTTAGTCTCAATTTGATAGTTCTTTTTTTAGTTTATTTATAAATTGATTAATTAATTTGGCGTCTTCAGCGCTCAAATAATTTTCTTTCTGAACGGCATTTTTAAGTTCTTTTCTAATTTTATTCTTTATATTTTCTACGTTTTCCTGCGATTTATAATTTGCTAATTTTTCTTCAAATTGCTTTAGTTTAGCTCCAACTGTTAATTGAAATAATAAAAAAATACAGACAACAACAAAAAGTGTTTTATAAACAAAAAGTTTCATAGTTTAATTAACTTTCTTATATATTTCATATACCGTTATACCCTCTATTACAAACTCACCAATTTTAGAAAAGTTACTAGGTATTTTATACTTATCGTTATACCTTTTATCAACTTCTGATATCAAATTTGAATATAAATAATGGGCATTTTCATACTCTTGTCCAACTATTTCAATTTTTTTTCTTTCATTCTTATCTAATAATTTAACACTTCTTTCTAATGGTAAATACGAAGCAACGCCAATTTTTATTGGATCTATTTTTTTTTCTATTACCAAAATATCTTCTAAAAATTTTCTACCAGAAAGACCCCAATAATCAACTTCGAAATATTTATGGCTAGCTTGGTTAAAAAAACTATTGAAATATAAATTTTGGAATGGGTGATAAACCACCATTTTATATATAACAAATATTAAATAAAAAATTATTGAACCAAATAGCAATTTTCTTTTTAAAATTGATTTAAAATTTATGTTAATGCAGTAAAAAGCGTAAGTTGAAATATAAATTATGAAAATGTTAATAAAAAAAGTATGTCTCCACCCATTGGCCATACTTATACTAAAGAAAATCAGATAAGAGACGATGCAAGTAATATTAAATAAAATAAATAAATCTTTTTTTTCATTTACTCCTCTCCATAAATCATAATAATAACTTTTGTTTTTTATATGTATGAATTTTAAAAAAAATCTCTTAAAAATTTGAATATATCCAATCAAAAATAATATCGTATAAAGTATTGGGGTGCTGATTAACACCCAAGTTAAAATATAATTGTAAGGTAAAGAATTTGCAGAAATGTATGTGCCATTAAATAAAAGTTTAATTTTTTCATAAAAATAATGGTGTGTCATGTGTTCGAATGTTAATAAAAAATTTTCAACTGGATTACTCCAAAGAAACGGCCAAAATATAGTTAAAAAAACAAAGAAAGAGATGCAAAAAAATACAATGCCTGGTAAATCATTTAAATTTTTTTTATTCGACAAAACAGATAATGAGTAAAAAATAAGAAAAGATATAGGAAGGCACATTCCGTACATCCTCTGAGATGTGCTTAGAGCAGCAAATATTGAAAATATTAAAAGATTTTTATAGCTTATTTTATCAAGTAATTTAAAACAATAATATAATGCTATAGTCAATAAGGACAGAGATATTATGTCCTTCATATTAAAAAAACTATTGCCGTAAATTCGTGGAGATAAAACAAAAAATAAAGTTCCAATTAAAGCAACATAACGATTTTCAAATCTGTTTAATAATATTTTATAAAAAAATATTGAAGCAATAAAAAATAATAGAAAATTCAAAAAATGTTTAAAATAAAAATAATTTTTTGGATCATCAATCTTGAAAATAACTTCTAGGAAGGCCGCTGGTAAATCAAAAGTAACACCATAATATGGATCATCTGCAGGAAACGGGAGTGTAAAACCTTCTATCTGTGCGATTTTAAGAGAAACAGCATTATTAAGTTCTTGAAAAGGTGTAAAACTTAAAACATAATTTAACCAATAAAAACCATTGGATCTTTGAAATTCTTCATCTATTGAAATTCCATAATCTTTGAAGGTAGCAACTCCTATAAGAAAAAAAATTGTAAATAATAAGAATGTGATTATTTTTGAAATATTAGTATTCTTTATATCCATTGAAAATCTGAAAATTTTTTAATTTTAATGTTAATCAAAAATTTACTATAAAAAATAAGAGAATTAAAGTTTTAACTACTTTTTAAAAATAAAACTTGCAGCGAATTAGCTAATGCATATCAGGAAAAAAATCGATATAAAATAATAATATGTTAAAAATATTAAAGAAAATAAAATTTGACGATAAAGAAAATAGAATGTCAAAGGTTGCAGCAACTGAAGATGTAGTTAAAAATTATGAAAGAGGTAAAAACAAAAATTTGGATTATTTGCTTTCAAATAGATATGGGTGGATGAATAATTTTATTCAAAGTTCAGAGATAGGTTTAGAAGTTGGAGCGGGAGCGGGTTTTTCTAAACATTTTATACTAAATAAAAATTTAAAAATCAGTGATTTTTCTAACCACTCGCATTTAGATTTTAAAAATGTTGATGCTCAAAAAACAGAATTTGGAGAAAATAGTTTTGATTATATTATCTCATCAAATATGTTGCACCATATTCCCTATCCAATAAAGCTTTTTGAAGAAACTCACAGAATTTTAAAAAAAGGAGGTAAGCTTATCATTGAAGAAGTAACTTGCTCTTTAACTTTACAATTAATTACAATTTTAATGAAACATGAAGGGTTTGATTTTACAATAGATCCATGGAGCAAAACTAAGCCTGTAACTGACGAGAATAAAATCTGGGATGGAAATATAGCAGTAACAAATCTGATTTTTGACAATGTTAATCTTTTTGAAGAAAAAATTGGACATTTATTTAAAATTGAACACCATAAACGTTATGAATGTCTAATCTTTTTAAACTCCGGCGGAGTATGTTCAACAACTTTTTACATACCTCTAAATAATTCTGTATTAAAAATTTTGAATAAAATAGATGATTTTTTAACAAAATTTTTTCCAAATATTTTTGCTACGGGTAGACAAGTTGTTTTAAAAAAAATATAATTAAAAATGATCGAAAAATACCCTGAAATAGCTTTGGAACGATTTGATAAAGCAACTTTCTGGATTCTATATTTTGTTTTTAAAATAAAAAAATTTCTTAAAGATGACATACTTGAAGTAGGGGCAGGTTGCGGTAGCTTTACTAAAGGTTACATGAAAAATTTTAACTCCATTACTTTAACCGACACAGATGATACCAGCTATAATTTACTAAAAAAAAATTTTATAAATGAAAAAAAAATAAATGTAATTAAATCAAGTATTGAAGATGTTGATAAAAAATTTAATACATTGCTTTATTTTAATGTATTGGAACATGTAAAAGAAGATAAATTAGAAATAGAAAACGCTTTGAAAAAATTAAATAACGGTGGACATTTAATTATATTAGTTCCTGCGCATCAAAAAATTTATAGTAAACTAGATAAAGCTGTAGGACATTATAAAAGATATGATATTAATTTTTTTAGGGAAAATAAATTTGAAAATTCAGAAGTAGTTAAGTTGCATTTTTTAGATTTCTTTGGGTATGCATTGTATCATTTAAACAAAATTTTTTTTAAGGATGAAACTTATCCAACAGACCTAAAAATTTTTATTTGGGATAAAATATTTACACCTCTTACAACAGTTGTTGATTTTTTAACTGGATATAAGTTTGGAAAAAATATTTTATGTATTTATAGAAAAACGTCTTAATTTTTATTTTTTTAATTCAGGATCAATTTCTTTAGCTTTTGCCATTAGATTCTGAACAGCTTTTATAGATAAATCAAAATTTTTCTTTTCATATTTATTTAAATCAAGTTCAACAACTTTTTCTACACCTTTTTTTCCAATAATTACTGGAACTCCTACATATAGATCTTTAACACCGTATTCTCCATTTAAGTAGGCTGCGCAAGGTAAACTTTTCTTCAAATCTTTTAAGTATGACTCTGCCATTTCTATACCTGAAGCTGCAGGAGCATAAAAAGCTGAACCTTTTTCCAAAAATTTAATTATTTCAGCCCCTCCTTTTCTAGTTCTATCAATAATTAACTCTAACTTCTCTTTACTAATCTGTTCTTTTAATGGTTTTCCGTTCACTGTAGTTTTTTCAGGCATCGGCACCATTGTATCTCCATGCCCTCCTAAAACTAACGTATTTATGTTTTTAACTGGAACTTTAAGTTCTTGTGAAAGAAAATATTTAAATCTTGAAGAATCTAAAATTCCAGCCATTCCTACAACTTTATTAGTTGGTAAACCCGAATATTTTTGTAATGCCATAACAATAACATCTAGAGGGTTTGTTATACAAATTACAAAAGCATTTGGAGATGTTTTTTTAATTCCTTCAGCAACTTGTTTTATTATTTTTAAATTAATTTCGAGCAAATTATCTCTGGTCATTCCAGGTTTTCTAGGTACACCGGCTGTAATAATAATGACATCAGAATTTTTTATATCTTGATAATTGCTTGTTCCTCTAAGATCAATATTCAAGCCATCAACAGATGTTGATTGAGCTATATCTAAAGCCTTCCCTTTAGCTATACCTTCGGCTACATCAAAAAGAACTACGTCCGCAAGTTCTTTCATGCTTATTAAATGAGCTAAAGTTCCTCCAATTTGTCCAGCTCCTATTAAAGAAATTTTCTTTTTCATAAAATTTAATTAAGTATTGGCATAATAAATTCGGGATCTGATGCTATTCCTTTGGGCCATTTTGAAGTTATGGTTTTTAGTTTAGTATAAAATCTAACTCCTTCTGGACCGTGCATATGTTGATCACCAAATAATGATCTCTTCCAACCTCCAAATGAATGATAAGCAACAGGTACTGGTATAGGTATATTGATACCGACCATTCCAATTTTAATTTTACTAGCAAAGGTTCTTCCTACATCTCCATCTCGAGTATATATACTTGTTCCATTTCCAAATTCATGTTCATTCACCAAATTTATTGCTGTTTCAAAATCTTTTACCCTAACTACGGAAAGAACTGGACCAAAAATTTCTTCTTTATAAATTCTCATTTTTTTTTCTACATTATCAAAAAGACACCCTCCTATATAAAAGCCTTTTTCATAACCTTGAAGTTTTATATTTCTTCCATCTACAACAAGTTTTGCTCCCTCTTTTACTCCAAGATCTACATATCCTCTAACTTTTTCTAAATGTTGTTTTGTAACCAATGGTCCCATTTCTGAATTTTTATCTAATCCCGGACCAATCTTTAAAGATTCGACTTTTTTAGCAAGTTTATTTACAAGCTGATTTCCAATTTTACCTACGGCTACTGCAACTGATTGAGCCATACATCTTTCGCCCGCTGATCCATAAGCGGCACCCATCAAACCATTAACTGCTTGATCAAGATCACAATCAGGCATTACAACACAATGATTTTTGGCTCCTCCTAAAGCTTGAACACGCTTTTCATTTTTTGCAGCATTTTCATAAATATATTTTGCTATAGGTGTAGATCCAACAAAACTAATAGCGGCTACATCTTTATTAGTTAATAATGCATCGACAGCTTCTTTGTCTCCATTAACTACATTAAAAACTCCATCGGGTAATCCAGCTTCTTTAAATAGTTGTGCTAGTTTAATTGAACAAGATGGATCTTTTTCACTAGGTTTTAAAACAAATGTATTTCCACACGCGATGGCTATTGGAAACATCCACATTGGAACCATTGCTGGAAAATTAAAAGGTGTGATGCCTGCACACACACCTAGCGCTTGCCTGATTGACCAACTATCGACTTCTGTTCCTACATTTTCTGTAAACTCTCCCTTGAGAAGATGAGGTATTCCACACGCAAATTCTACCACTTCTAAACCTCTAGTTAATGAACCTTTAGCGTCTTCATAAACTTTTCCATGTTCAGAAACTATAAGTTTGGTTATTTCATCTGAATTTTTTTCAATTAATTCTTTAAATTTAAAAATTACTCTTGCTCTCTGTGCCGGCGGTTTTCTAGACCAATCTATAAATGCTTTTTTTGCTTTTTCTACTGTTAAATCAACATCAGATTTAGAAGCTAAATTAACCTCAGCTGTCTGTTCACCTGTAGCCGGATTAAAAACTTTAGATGTTTTTTTTGAAGATCCTTTAGTTATTTTTCCGTTTATAAAATGTTCAATTAAATTCATTTCTACCTGAAATGATTTAATTAAGCTTCTAGCTTGTTGCAAGCATTTTTTTGATTGAACCTATGGCCTTTGCAGGATTTAAGCCTTTTGGACAAGAACTAGTACAATTCATTATTGTATGGCACCTGTATAATTTAAGTTTATCAGCAACCATTTTTAATCTTTCTTTTTTTTCTTCATCTCTACTATCTGATATCCAGCGATATGCTTGAAGTAAAACTGCTGGACCTAAATAACTTTCTCCATTCCACCAGTAACTTGGACAAGAAGTTGAACAACAAGCACACATAATACATTCGTACAAGCCATCAAGTTTTTCTCTATTTTCCCTAGATTGATTAATTTCATTTTTATTCAATTTAGATTCCTTTGTTTTAAGCCAGGGTTGAATTGATTCATATTGTTTATACAAAGTGTTTAAATCTGCTACCAAATCTTTAATAACCTTTAAATGCGGTAAAGGAAAAATATAAATATCACCTTTAATATCTTTGTGAGATTTCATACAAGACAAAGTGTTTACACCATCTACATTCATTGCACATGATCCGCATACACCATGAGCACATGATTTTCTAAAAGTAAGAGATGGATCTATTTCACTTTTTATTTTATTTAAAATATCTAAAACTTTATTTCCGCAATTATCTAAATCGACTTCGAAAGAATCCTCTCTTGGATTTTTATTTTTTTCTGGATCCCACCTATAAATATGAACTATTTTTAAATTTGAAGAACCGGTTTTATCTTTAAAATATTCTCCTTTTAAAATTTTAGAATTTGGAGGAAGATTAAATTTTACCATTAATAAACTCTTTCTTTTGGTGGAAATGTTTGAACATCATTGGTTAATGTTGATAGTTTAACTGGACGGTAATTAATCTTAACCTCTTTTCCTTTGTGCCAACTTAAAGTATGTTTCATAAAATTATCATCATCTCTCTTGGGATAATCTTCCCTGGCATGTGCACCTCTACTCTCTTTTCTTTGATAAGCAGATTCCATAGTTGTAATAGCTTGACGAATTAAATTATCAAATTCTAACGTTTCCATTAAATTTGTATTAAAAATCAAAGATCTATCCTTTACAGATATAGACTCCATACCTTCGAAAGGTTTTTTAATTTCATTTATTCCTTCTTTTAAAGTTTTTTCAGTTCTAAAAACTGCACATTTTGATTGCATTGTTTTTTGCATTGATAATCTAAGTTCAGAAGTTTTATTAGATCCATTTCCATTTCTTAATTTATCAAATCTATCAAGGGACTTGTCTGTTTCACTATTTGAAATTTCTTCATGAGGTGAATTTGGTTTTACTAATTCACTAGCTCTCTTGGCTGCAGCTTTTCCAAAAACTACCAAATCAATTAACGAGTTCGAACCCAATCTATTTGCACCATGTACAGAAACACATGCTGATTCACCAATAGCCATCAATCCTGGTACAATTTTATCACTACCATTTGAAGTTATAACTTCTGCTTTATAATTAGCCGGTATTCCTCCCATATTATAATGAACTGTTGGAACAACTGGAATTGGATCCTTTGTTACATCCCGATGTACAAAAGTTTCTACAGATTCGGATATGCCTGGTAATCTATTTTCTATAATTTTTGGATCTATATGGTTAATATGTAAATGTATATGATCTTTATTTTCTCCAATGCCTCTTCCTTCGTTGATTTCGATTGCCATTGATCTACTAACTACATCTCTTGAAGCAAGATCTTTAGCTTTAGGAGCATACTTTTCCATAAAACGTTCACCTTTAGAATTTACCAAATAACCACCTTCTCCTCTAACTGCTTCCGAAATTAAACATCCAATACCGTAAAGCCCTGTTGGATGAAATTGAACAAATTCCATATCTTGAAGGGGTAATCCAGCTCTCAAAACCATTCCGTTTCCATCTCCGGTACATGTGTGAGCTGCCGTGGCTGAATAATAAATTTTACCATAACCTCCAGTGGCTAAAATTGTAATATGTGATCTAAATCGATGAATGGTGCCATCATTTAAATTCCAAGCTAACACACCCTTGCACTCTCCATTTTTCATGAGCAAATCTAGAGCAAAATATTCAATAAAAAATTCTGTCTTATGCTTAAGCGCCTGACCGTACAAAGTATGTAATATTGCGTGACCTGTTCTATCTGCCGCAGCACAAGTCCTTTGTACCGGTTCATTGCCATAATTTTTTGTCATGCCACCAAAAGCTCTTTGATATATTTTCCCTTCTTTAGTTCTGCTAAAGGGAACTCCATAATGCTCAAGTTCAATAACTGCTTTTGGAGCCTCTTTACATAAATACTCTATGGAATCCTGATCTCCAAGCCAATCTGATCCCTTTACTGTGTCATACATATGCCATCTCCAATCATCTTCTCCAGCGTTACCTAATGCAGCTGAAATACCACCTTGTGCTGCTGCGGTATGGCTTCTTGTTGGAAATACTTTAGAAATACATGCAGTTTTCAAACCAGATTCGCTTAATCCAACTGCTGCTCGCAAACCAGATCCGCCTGCTCCTACAACTAGAACATCATACTCATGATCAATTATTTTATAAGCAGTCATTAAATTTTAAAGATTAACAAAATTAAAATTATTAAAGGAATTATTATACTTAATATTAAAGTTAAAATATTTGCGACATTTTTGATTTTTTTGTTATGGATATAATCTTCAAAAATCTCATTTAAACTAATTTTAATATGAAAAAAACCAACAAAAAATATCAAGATTGTTAAAATCATAAATAATGAGTTTTCAAAAAAATAAATAGTTTCTGAATAATTTTTAGTTGAAAGTGAAATTAATGAAAAATAAAGCCAGACATATAGTGGAGCTAAAATTATTGCACTTATTCGATGTAAAATCCATTTTCGTGTCTCGTTCATTTAAATAAAACCTCTTGCCAATAACCAAAATATGACTGTTAGTAATAAAGATAATATAATCACAATTGCTCCAGAAATATTTGCAGTTTTAATTTCAAATCCATAACCCAGATCCCAAGCTAAATGTCTTATACCACTTAATAAATGGAAACTCATAGACCAAGTAAATCCAATTAAAATAAATTTTCCAAAAAAACTATTAATTATTAATAAAAATAATTCGTAATTACTTTC
>Ga0066836_10000245_pt1 | contig 24343 bp, 31 predicted proteins | sample ETNtaG_18_FD_71568 | JGI IMG/M metagenome (GOLD analysis project Ga0066836, IMG submission 71568) | Marine microbial and viral communities from oxygen minimum zone, Eastern Pacific Ocean - ETNP201302SV91 | ecosystem: Environmental > Aquatic > Marine > Oceanic | place: Pacific Ocean: Eastern... | reverse complement strand
AGTTCAAACGAGTCCCAGATATCGTCAAGCGCGGGGTTGTACGAGGAGGCTTTGTCCAGGTTTTGCAAAATAAACCGCTCGAAGAAAAAAGCGGCGTGCCCAACCTCCCAAATAGGCGGATTAATGCCCGGCAAATAGGGCACTTTGGTTTGCTGTGCACTCAAGCTGTTGAGCAATTCAAGAACACGCTCACGGCTTTGTTGCAAAGAGGCGAGTAAGGATTGCTTGTTGTTCATCGTGGTGGTACTACTAATGGATTACGAACAATTATAGGCCACCCATGTTCATGAAATCGATACTACGCACCTTGACTGTCGCATCCACCGCATTGTTGATCGCAAGCGGCAGTGCCTATGCGGATAAACCTGAAAAAGGCAACGGCAACCAGGGTAAAAACAAGGAAAGAGGAGAACAACGGGAGCACAAGGAAAACCGCCAGGGCGGCGGAAACGAGAGGGGCGGTGGTGATGGCCCGAGCAAGCGTGCTGAAGGTCGAGATTCCGGTCAAGGCGGGGTGTCCGTTTCATTTAACTTTGGCAGCGCCGAAACCCGAATTGTGCGGGATTACTATGGTGGTCAGGTTGCCAAAGGCAAGTGCCCACCCGGGCTGGCCAAAAAAGGCAATGGTTGCCAGCCCCCAGGCCAGGCCAAGCAGTGGCAGAAAGGTCGTGCCTTGGGCAGCGATGTTCGGTATTACGACATTCCCAATGAATTGCGTATTCGCCTGCCCGCACCACCTTTGAACCACAAATATGTTCAGTTGGGCACTGATCTGTTGTTGATCGCAGTAGGAACAGCCATCGTCGTGGATGCGGTTGACGGGATTTTCTGATCCAGGACGAATCATCACGCCGGTGATTCGTCATTTATTCTTGCGCCAAGTGGAACAGTGAATTGCTGATCCACTTGCTTATCTGGTTGCTAACAACAACTAGACTGGCACCGACACTATTAATTGGGTGCCTCCATGACAAACAAGATTGAAGTCTCGATTCCAGCCGTGGGGCAACCTTTGGCTGGAACATTTTTTCCCGCATCAAATGGCAACACTGACAAACCGTTGCTGATTTGCCCCGCAACAGGGATTACCCAGAAATTTTATTTTCCGTTTGCCCGATGGTTGGCCCATCAGGGATTTTCTGTATTGGTGTTTGATTATCGAGGCATCGGAAAATCTTTACAGGAGTCGCATGTCAAGCATTGCGAGGTGAAAAAGCAGGACTGGGGCTTGTATGACATGCCTGCAGCCCTGGATTTTCTGCTTGAACTCACTGGGCAGAACAGCGCGTACTTGGTCGGTCACAGCGCTGGTGGCCAACTGTTCGGTTTGATGCACAACCATGCCAAAGTGCGGGGCGTACTGGCGGTGGCTGCTTCTTCCGGGCATGTCAAAAACATTCGCAAAGACAAACGCAACGCTGCCAAGTTCATGCTGCGATGGGTGATCCCGATCAGCTCTACCGTGTTGGGATATGTACCCGCCAAGCGTTTGGGATGGGGTGAGAATTTACCGAAGGGGGTTGGCCTGCAATGGGCCAAATGGTGTTCCAGCCCTGGGTATGTGGAGAATGAATTTGGTGATGGTGTGCAGCAACACTGGTTTGAACAGTTCAAATCGCCAATTACTTTTGTGCATGCCAGTGATGACGAAATCGCAACCCTACCGAATGTTGAAGACATCATGCGCTTGTTCACCAAAGCCAGCAAGAAACGGCTTGAAATCAAACCGGAGACATTCAAACTTGGCAAAGTAGGGCACATCGATATTTTCAGGGAGCGGTGCAACAGCATTTGGTCACAAATTTTGGCAGAGTTGACTCCTTAGGCTAAGATTAGCTGATCGAATTTCTGAGTACAAAACGCATGAGGTTTTTCACAAATCATCCGGTCTTCAGATGCTGGCTGGTCATTTTTTGCATTGCCTTTTCAGCAAATACATTTGCCCGCGACATTGAGCCCAAGCCCATGCATTACGAATTGCCAGGCTGGTTCAAGCAAACTTTTCTTGAAATTCCTGCGGATATTCAAGATGCTCAAACCCGTGGAAAAAAGCTGCTTATTTTCTTTCACCTGGATGACTGCCCGTACTGTGCTTATCTGCTTCAAGAGAACTTCGCGCAGGGCGCAAACCGCGAAAAGATTGAAAGCAAATTCGATGTGATCGCGATTAATGTACGCGGTGACTTGCCTGTGAACTGGATCGACGGCACGGTCTATTCTGAAAAACAGTTGGCCAGGAAGCTGGGTGTGTTTGCGACCCCTGCGGTACTCGTGATGGGACCCAAGCCCGAAGTGAGTAAAAAAATTATGGGTTACAAAAAGCCCGCAGTTTTTATGGAATTGTTGGGTTTTTAGGAAACAGCGGATATGTGGAACCCAAATTGGTAGGCACTCGCCAGCCATTTCTCATGTGTGCTTGCCTGCGAGTTTTTTACCGGACCAAAGCTGTTAATCGCCACTGGTTTAATGCCTCAAAACTCAAGAATGGTCCGTTTCATTTGGTTGTGCCCGGGCATGCGATACACCAGCCGGTAGTACCAGGGTGGTGTGTCCATGGTTGCGATCAGGTGTGCAGTTCGTTGCTTTAAAAGGCCATCGACCATCAATGCGTCTTTCTCAAACTTGAATGCTAATCCGGGCAGGAATATTCGATCAAAGAAGCCTTTAAGAATGGCCGGAATGGAACCCCACCAAATGGGATAAACAAACACAAGGTACTCAGCCCAGGCAATTGATTCTTGTGCAGCAACAGTTCCGGGGAGTGAAGCAATTCATGTTCTAGTTGATTTAGCAAAAGCAGTTGAGCTTGTGCTGTTTCGATCTGCGAATGAATAACCGATCGTTTCAATTCAATTTGCTCAAGCATCAGTGCCATGCTTGAACGGGGATCGTTGTTGTTGCTCGCTAAAGCGTCGACGAGTTCCTTGAGTTTAAAGCCCAAGGTTTGTGCGCAACGAATGGTTTGGATTTGCGTTACTGCAGCCGCTGGATAAATACGGTAGCTGCCTTTGCGTGTTGGCTTTGGGATTAATCCCATTTGTTCGTAAAGGTAAATTGCCTTGCGTGAGGCACCAGACTTTTTTGAAAGTTCACCGATATACATTGTTTACGCCCATTCGCGGAGCCAGTTTATTTTCAGAGGATTGCCTAAAACATTTCATATTGTTATCATTATTGATAATAATTTATTCCAAGAAGTAAATCAATGACTAATCTCCAAGTGGCGCTGCATCCTGTGCGGATGAAAATCCTCTCGTATCTTTTCGCTGGGTCTTCGACTCCTCAGCAAATCCACAAGGACCTACCCGAAATTGCGCCGGCTACTCTGTATCGGCATATCAAAGCATTGTTGGATGCCCGTTTGATTGAAGTAGAACAGGAAAATCAGAAGCGTGGCGCCATCGAGGTGACGTATCGTTTATCTCGTGCAACTTCTCAACCAGAACCCTCTTCAGATGAACTCAAAAAGCTTTTCAATGTGTACCTCGCAGGGATGCTCAACAGCTTCGACCGGTTCGTCGGCTCGGAACAGCAATCAGAAAGTAACAGGCACGGATTCAGTAAAGCAATTTTCTATGCGACCCCAAATCAACTGGATGAATTTCAGAAGAAAGTGCTGGAGGCAATTACGCCGCTGCTAAAGCCCTCAAGTCAGCCACATCAAATGGCTTATGAGCTGTCCACAATTTTGCTACCGGTGGTTGAAGATTAATGGTGATCGTTTTTAATGTTTTGTCGATGTTGGCATTGTGTGCAGTCGGTCTTTGTCTGATTGTTCAGCTCAATCGTCGCTTGCCGTCCGGATCCACACCCTATTGGCTAGGTGCCATGGCGTTCGTGTTGTTTGCCAGAGTGTTAGAGCCTATTTTTTTGAGCTCGGCAGGGTTTGCTTTACCTGGGCAGTCCGTAAGTACCCAGCAGGCCTTGGTCGGACTAGTCTTGGCTTGTCTTACTGCGGGTCTTTTTGAGGAGACCGGGAAATACATTTGTTTGAAAGTTAGAAGCGTGCGCAGCAATTTGGACCTTCCGTGGTTGGCCAAGTTCGCCGTGGGCTATGCCCTGTGCGAGGCAGTGCTTCTCGGGTTGATCAGCCATGCTCAACTGCTTTATTTTTACTCCAGTCCGGAAGTGCTTCAGGCACTGGATCTTGATACCACTGCGCAGAATGCTATCCAGAAGCAATTGGCAAGCCTGACGGAGTGGACCGCCTTGTTTTTATTGGTCGAGCGCATTTTTGCCATCTTGATGCAAGTTGGTTTGACTGTGCTGGGTGCTTTGGCCGTCGCGAGAAGGCAGCTTGCCTGGCTTATGGCGGCCATATTGATTCACGCCTTGATCAACATTCCTGCTGCAAGTTATCAGTATGGATTTCTTGCGGCAGAGCATGGCGAAATGATTTACGCGCTACTGCTGCTTATCGCGCTTTATTGCATTTGGAGAGGTGGTGCGTTTATTGTGGTGCGTTTGCGTGCTGCGCTATCAGATGAGTGATCCACTCGATAAAAACCCGAAGCTGTTTGCTGGCATACCTGTTGGGAGAATAAGCTACGTACAAAGGCATTGAATCGAACTGCCAGTCCGAGAAAAGCCGCACCAGTTCGCCGTTTTTGATGTGTCGTTTGGCCATGTACTCAGGCAACCACTGCACGCCTAATCCAGCCAAACCCGCTGTCAGGTAGGCGTTGCCATCATCTATTTCCAGCACTGAGCGTCCTTGTAACCTTGCGTCTACTCCATCTTTACGCAATCCATATGGCAATTCATTTGCCCAGCGATAACGGATAATTCGATGGTCAGATTCAATTAGTTCATGCGGATGCAAAGGTGTTCCTGATTGCTTTAAGTAAGATGGCGCAGCGTAAACACCCAACTGCAAATTACCAACGTGACGTGCTATCAAAGCACCATCTGTAATTTCACCACCTCTGACCACACAATCGACGTTATCGCTGATCAAATCTACTTTTCTGTCACTGGCTCCCAATTCAAGTTGAATGTCTGGAAAACGTGCGTAGAAATCTGGCAGTGCCGGCACCAAAATGATGTTGGCGAAAGGGCTTGGAACATCCACACGGAGCAGGCCACGGGGAGAGCCAGGAGAACCAGGCAGGTTGTGTTCGATGTCTTCGAGTTCATTCAGCAACTTGACCACACGCTCAAAGTAGGCTGCACCATCTTTGGTTATGTTCACTTTGCGGGTGGTACGGTTCAGTAGCTTGATGCGCAGGTGTGCTTCCAATTGCTGAATTGATTGGGTCACAGTGGCTCTACTTATGTCCAAGGTTTCGGCCGCCTTTGTAAAACTGCCTGCCTCCACCACGCGTACAAAAACCCTCATGCAATCAAATCGGTCCACTCACTTCTCCGAATAATTGTTTGAAATATTTAAACAGTGTTGCTGTTATTTAGCAATTTATTCAAACAAAAATATCTCTTAAATTTCCGTTACCAATCAACTTTCGAGGTAACACCGATGACCACACGCCAAGCAATTTTTCCAGCTGATCGCCATGAGTTGTATAAGCTACACCGCTATTCTGCTGCTATTAAATCTGGTGATCTCCTGTTTGTATCGGGGCAAGTCGGAAGCCTTGGAGATGGCTCACCAGAGCCAAATTTTGAAGCTCAGGTTCGCTTGGCATTCGCCAATCTTGAGGCAACGTTGAAAGCTGGCGGATGTTCGCTGAACGACATCGTCGACGTAACCACCTTTCACACCGATCCAGAGAATCAATTTCCCACAATCCTGAAGGTCAAGGATGAAGTATTTCCCGAGTCTCCTTATCCGAACTGGACCGCATTGGGAGTGAACTGGCTTGCCGGCTTCGACTTCGAAATCAAAGTGATTGCTCGAGTCGCTAAAAAAGCCACGTAAGCAGATTGCAATCATTCACTCAAGTTGCTCCCACCTTTTTTCTGAACTGGGCAGCTTTGTGTCGATTTCCGCAAGATGCCATGCTGCACCAGCGACGTTTGTGAGATTTCGTTCGGTCGTAGAACCAAAGAATGCATTCAGGATGAGCGCATTTTTTAACGAGTTCCAGCTCGCCATCGGTCAGCAATTGCGCGACTACTTCAGCCACTGGCCCCAGCAAATTAGCAACAGGATCGGCTTTGGCAACTCGGGTCAGTGAGAGTTTTCCGGTGTCGTCCGATGTCACTTGTGGGGCGCTGAGGTAAGCATCAAGAAACTTGTTCAGCGGCTGCACATCGCCCATCTGTCCATTCTTCCATTGTTCAATCAGCTGACGAGCGAGTGCTCGAAGTTCTCTCGCCTGCCTAAGTAATGTCTGTTTTTCTGCTGCTGCGATGGACGCGCTCGCCAACAAACCACATCGCTCAAGCCATGCGTGAACATCCTCACCACTTCGCCATAAATCCACTGACTCATTGCCAACTCGCATTTCTGTGTTCAGTAAGTCCAGAGCCAGGTGGTCACCCACCATTGGGATCTCTCCTGGATTCTTGTTTATCGACGTTTCAGTCTTTTCCATAAGTAACCTTTAAAAAATAGTTTGACAGGTTACTTTTTTTGGAAGACACTTCCGTTCAAGTAACCGTATAAATCAAATTATACAGGTTATTTCAAACAAGCAGCTGATCATTTAATTTTTACGACAAGGAATAGCCATGACTAGCATTCACGCACTATTGGCCGCAACTACGCTGGCCACTGCAACTTTCGCCGCCAGTGCGGCACCTCCCACAGAGCAGGTTCATCACCGGTCTGTGAATATTCAGGATGTTGATGTGTTTTACAGAGAGGCTGGGCCTGAAACTGCACCCAAAGTTTTGCTGTTGCACGGATTCGGCGCGTCTTCCTACATGTTTCGTGAGCTCATCCCGAAACTGGCAGAGAAATATCATGTCATCGCCCCCGATCTGCCTGGTTTTGGTCAAACCAATGTTCTGCCAGGCAAGTCATTTGCTTATCACTTCGACAACCTCGCTTCGGTAATCGACGCATTCACAGTCGCCAAGGGTATGGATAGTTACGCCATGTATGTATTCGACTACGGTGCCCCTGTCGGCTGGCGTCTTGCTGTAAAAAATCCGCAGAAGATTACTGCAATCGTGAGTCAAAATGGCAATGCCTATGAGGAAGGCCTCAGCGAAGGTTGGGCCGACATGCGCAAGGCTTGGGCCAATCCAACGCCAGCCAACCGGGAGGCACTGCGTCGCTTCAACACATACGAGATGATCAAGTGGCAGTACACAGAGGGTGTGAAAGACACTTCACTGGTGTCTCCCGAAACCTACCAGCTGGCACATGCTGCGGTGGAACGTATCGGCGTTGATGCACAAATGGATCTGTTGCTTGACTATGGCCAGAATATTAAACAGTACGGTGCACTGCACGAGTTCTTCCGCCGCTATCAGCCACCCACATTGGCGATTTGGGGTGCCAATGATCCATTTTTTATCCCGGCCGGTGCAAACGCTTACAAGCGCGACAATCCCAAGGCGGAAGTTCAGTTTCTCGACACTGGTCACTTCGCAATCGAAACGCATGGCAAGGAAATCGCTGATGCGATGGTTGAGTTTCTTGATCGAAGCGTTCAGCGCCCGATGAGCTCGCTCGATGGGAAAAATCTGGCTCAGTGCAACGTTGGAGATCAATAATGAACGCATTCAAAAACTTTTTAGCAATCTTTTCAACTGCTTTATTCTCAGCAACTGTGAATGCCGCTCAACCTGCCAATGTGGCAGGTAACACCCACGGCAAGGGCAGCTTTGTTCAATCCGCTAGCACGATCGTTACCAAAGACAATGTGCAGCTTTATTACAAGGACTGGGGCCCCCGCGATGGTCAGCCCGTGGTTTTCAGTCACGGCTGGCCGCTGAATTCTGACAGTTGGGAATCGCAAATGATGTTCCTGGCCAGCAATGGATACAGGGTTGTTGCCCACGACAGGCGCGGCCATGGTCGATCCAGTCAACCTTGGTATGGCAATGACATGGACCACTATGCCGACGACTTGTTGGCCGTCATCGAAGCCTTGAACTTGAAGCGTGTCACCCTGGTAGGGTTCTCAACAGGCGGTGGTGAAGTTGCCCGCTACATTGGGCGGCATGGCACCAAACGCGTTGAAAAGGCCGTGTTGGTGGCAGCTGTTCCACCGCTGATGTTGCAAACCAAAAGCAATCCTGGTGGGCTCCCGATGAGCGTGTTTGACGGGCTTCGACAAGCATCGCTGGAAAACCGTTCGCAGTTGTATCTGGATATTGCGTCGGGGCCATTCTTTGGCTTCAATCGCGAAGGCGCAAAACCTTCACAAGGGCTGATTCAGTCATTCTGGGTTCAGGGCATGCAGGCAGGTCACAAGAACACCTATGACTCTATCGCTGCATTTTCTGCGACAGACTTTCGTGAAGATCTGAAGAAATTCAACATTCCCACGCTGATCATTCACGGCGATGACGATCAAATCGTTCCTTTGGACGCATCGGCCAAAGCATCTGCAGCGCAAATCAAGGGTTCCACCTTGATTGTTTATCCGGGGGCTCCCCATGGCTTGGCTGACACACACAAAGATCGCCTGAATCAGGATCTACTTAACTTTTTGAAGCGGTGAAGGTACATCAACCATGATTTAAATCCATCAATCAATTAATAGGATTCGACAACATTGATGTGACGTAGACCTTGGCATTCGCTTTGAATTGATAAAGTCTGATATCGGAAAAATAAAAAGGCCAATCACCGAGATGATTGGCCTTTTTTCTGTATTTGGTGGGGGGGCAGGATTTGAACCTACGACCTTGGTTATGAGTATTTTCTCTTTTAACGATCGCAAGCGGTGAAACTCGATAAGTATTGGGATTAATTGGGGCGTTCGCTACGCCTGTGCTGGCTTTCCAGTAATTCTCAGGGGTGCCACTTTAGATCGCTTAATCTCTATCGTATAGGGCTGTGCCCCTGGGCACACGCACTTAGTTTTTCTGACATGCTAATTCCCAAGGGATTGAATTGAGCCTCAGGCTTCGATATTCGTCAGACTCTCATATCAAACTTCACCTGAACACACCTAGCGGTGTGAATCGAGTTGCTTGTTTGGTTTTTGCTTTCATATTGCCTTCGACCAAGCCGAGTGGAGAATCGATGGTGAAGCGAATCTTTTGTGTGCTTTCTTCCAGGCTCAAAACCTTCTTCTCAATGTTGTAATGTTGAGAACCTTCTCCGTTACCATCAAATGTGACATGAAATGATTGATCCGGCGACAGCATTTTGAAGTCAAAAGCCTCTGATATCAGGGCGATACCGTCAACGACACCCATTAGTTTGCTTGTCACAGTTACGTTGAACCTGATCGTATCAATACCTGGGATTGGGATTTCCAAGGCATGAACCTGCTGGTGGGATTGCTTCTCGGAAAGTTGTATCGGGGGTATTAAAGTAATCTGCTCAATCACAGACATCAATGAACCGCGAAGATCGTTTGCTCGCTTTGACTCCATACCCGATATGACCAATGAATCATCTCGAAATTTACTGGTGCTATCGATTACTAAGCCGACCTTTACTCCCGCCAAAGGCGGGTTGTCGGGAATCACTTGCCTTTTGCCATCAGGACCAGTCATGTGAAAGTCTCTCTTCTGAAAGGTCACTTCAGCCTTAAAGCTACCATCGGCATTTATGGCTCCAGTAGTAGTGCGAAAGCTTTGGAGTGTGGATACCAACACTGGCGTTGCTTGATGAGAAAGTCTCCCCCTCGATTCTTCAATAATTCCCCGATCGTCTAATACCTTGAATGTGATGGTAGTTTCCGAAATGATCTCGGTGCTCAGATCTCTTCCCGGCTGCATTCGCTGCTCTATGACGACAACGTTTGTATTGGCTAAAACTTGGTTGGACCAGAAAGCGATACAAACTAGAATAAGTAGACGGGTCATTAAAGGTACCGGTTTGGTCAATTAGTTAAGTTGAGGGGTGAGAAGTTTCAATACGTCTTGTCTTTCAAGTGCACGAGCCAAAGCCTCAGAATTCGGCGTTGGCTTTGCGCCATTCTGCAACATGAACTTGATTACTTGAATGGAGCTACCGGCGATGGCAGCATCCATCGGGGATCCTTCACCAATCCTGAAATAGTTGATGTCTGCACCTTGTTTAATCGCAGCCTTAATTGATTCCATGTCGTTGTAAAGCGCGGCTGATATCAAAAGTTTAGTGGCGTTTTGTGTTTGGTACATTTCCTGTTTTGAAAATGGGGGCTTGTCGAGAGCACCGTTACCAAGGGCCTTCAAAGTCAGAGTACTGCCGGCGACGGAGTAGGGCGGTACTGCCAGGTTAAATGTCCCGCTACCCTTGAAGGCTCGTCCCGCTAGATCAAATATGTGCCCGGTGCACGGATCTTTAAATAGCGCTCCTTTTCTTTTCTCCTGGGTGTTTGTAAGCGCAAGCATGCATCCTGATGTGGGAGCAGCCGCTGAAACAACCAAAATTGATTCATCAACAGATCGCGAAGGTTTTCGAGCAGCAATTGTTTCTGCTTGAAGCAGCAAATTAGCCCAAACCACCGTTGCGGATGAGGAAAACTGTCGTTTGACCGAGGCTCTAAAGTTCTCGCTATCCGGATCTGCAAGAGAATCTCGTTGGCTCGTTTTCAGTGTAAGAATGTCTGCCGGGGTTCGTTTGTAAATGTAAATTGGCAGACGGGAGAATTCGACAGTAATCAACTCGCCGGGAGCTAGACGCTCAAGTGGTACTTTCTTACCCTGCTTGGCAATGGCGATATCTTGAATAATCACGTTCTCTGGGAATTGCTGAGCTTGAGCAGGAAGTAAAAATAATACAGTGCTCGCAAAAGATATGATTTTTCTGATCATTTTGAAGTTAAAACCGTGCATGATGATTAGATGTCTGTTCTCGTAAATCAGCAATGTCATCTTTTGATGTCATTTATTTCCTTGATTAATTGCTCAGCAGCACGTTCTATTTTTGGCTTAAGAATTTGTTCCTGTTGTTGCATTAGCAGCGAGCTGCGTTGAGCAATCAATGGCGTTTTCTTAGCAAAGGCCTGTCCTGATGGCGTTTGATAAAAAGCGATCAGGTCGTCCACCTCTTGTTGATTAAATGTTTCTTGATAGATTGGAATGAACAATGATTTAAGCGAAGGCCAGTTAAATTCAGCACGAATTTTTTGAAGGAATCGATCAATAGCCAAATCAATGGAAAGGTCTTGAGCCATAGTGGCCCCACTTCGGTCAATCTGTGAGTTGAGCGTTTTTCTCAAGAATCTATCAACGTCTGAGTACATGATTTCGACTGTAACTTCAGCCTCGGACAACTCGAGCAGACGCTCGACTGACTCTTTTGATGCAGGCGCTGCATGGGCAGGGAATGTTGCCATGATTGCGCATAAAGCGAAAACAAGTCGCTGACAGTTTAATAAACTGTTCCAAATCTTAGACATCCTTAAGTTCCTTTTAATCTCTCAACTCATTTGCAGATTCGCCAGCTCTGAATGAGCGATGCTTCATTCGTTTGCTCTAATTGATTTCATATGCTGGCGCAATATTGAGACAGACTCGCGTTTTCCTTCTTTAATCGCCAAATCCAGTGGAGTCGCTCCTTGATTCGTTTTTGCATAAACGTTTGCGCCTCTTTCCAGCAGTAAGCGTAGCAACGTCAACCGTTCGCCGTCTGCGGCCATGTGAAGCAAGGTTTCACCCAAGTCATTTTTCGCTTCAATGGCGGCACCTTTGTTTAGTAAGAGTTCAGCAATCGCTGTCGCTTCACGTGCCACTGTAAAGTGCAGTGCTGTCCAACCGTCGATGCTGGTGGCAGCAATATCTGCACCTCGGCGTATTAGCTCTTCTGCTAAAACCGGGTTATTGATGACTGACGCAACATGAAGTGATGTGGCCTTGGCACTATTTCGTATTTCTAAATTCGCGCCTTTATTCAAAAGCACCAGTGCAATTTCATTGTGTTTCTCCACGATTGCCCAATGGAGCATGGGAAACCCTTCTTCGTCTTTGCCATTCACATTCGCCCCGCAATTAATTGCAGCCTCAACGACTTCCCTCGAGTTCGTCTGAATACCTTTTAGCAACGAAGATTGACATGACGCGTGTACAAAAGGTGTATGCAACACAAGGCCAAAGCCAATTGCAATAAAGGTCTTTATGAAAATCTTCATTTGATTTAACTTCGATTCTGTAAAAATTACTGCTGAATCTGAATTTTGTGGCCATAGGGATTGGTTCTCAACGCAATGTCATATGTCTTAACCACCTAGTTGCCACTTAGCAGATACATCTTCCTGTCCGACTTGTCGACCTTCACCAGATCTACCGCAGCAATTGCATTCGTAGAAAAAAAGATGAGAATCAGAAAGAGTGATTTCATTGCGAATTTGTTTTCGGAACAACAGAAACCTCAGCATCCGCGGTGGGGCCACAAGGGTGATAAATTGGCTCACCTCCACGCTCAACGACATAGGTACTGCCCACTGCGTAGGCTCCGCCACCGGTGTATCGTGTGGCTAACCGTCCATAACCTCCCGGCTTTGAGTGTAATAAAACATAAGTCGCTTCTGGAGGAACTTCAAACTCGGCAATGAAGGATGGTCGCCAACCAGTGGCTAGTGCCCCTTGAGCAGGTGAGGGGATCAAATCGTTTGAAAAAACAGCTTTGTAGTGTTTATCAAGAAAAGTAACCTCAGGGCAATACAGCTGTGAGAGTTTTTCAGTTTCGAATGCGACGGACCCTGTGGCCCAGGAGCGAACTCGCAGAGTAGTCTCCTTTTTTACAACGGGCAGTGAATATGCTTTAAAGTAACTTTTCCCTGATGCAAACTCATATGCAGACGACTCATCGCTGAGAGTTAATTGAACCGCTTTGTCTAGAGCCAGTTGCTCGTACTTAAAATCTGCTGGCGATTTGCAGCATGAAGGTGTTTTTGAGAGTACCGCTGAAGTATTTGCAACGGTTGCGCATCCACCACCAAGAAAACCAACCCCTATGATGAACCACTTGAATGTCGTCATATTACTGTCTTCCTCAGAGCTAATCTGAATTAATTTAACTGAACCACTGGTCAGTCCGGCCTATTTTCTCAATGATGATCTTTGATTCAAAAAGCTGGCAATTGAAGCTACGCTCCGAATAGGTATTTCATTCATATAGCCGTAGCCGCTTAGAAGGGCCATTAGTTTGCCGATAAAGGCCAAGAACATTCCAGCGTAAAAATCCAGCACGGCAAAGTAAATCAACGTCAATGCCAGGAAAAGTACGATCAAGCCTAGAATATTTAACGCCTGATAAGTTCGCCTTTCAGCGGTGGAAAATTTCTCGTTCATTGCCATCGATTGCAATCATCCATGATCGAGAGATGATCTTACATGTAGCCCAATTGATTGGTCTCGCCATGTATTCACCTCTGTTGTTTCGAAAAACTATAACTGGTGCTGCACAAGAAAGACCATAGGGTATGGGGGGCCGCATTTGAGGGGTGCCTATTGGACTCGTCCAAGGAGATGCTCTCTATCGATCCTGAGCAAATAAATCAAAAATAGAACCCCAAGAAGTCACAAAAGATGAAAAAACTGATAAGAAGTTGTTCGAGGTCCTGTGAGATCCTCTTGGTGTTACTCATCGGCGGATGCTCCACCTATGCGGTCAATGACATTTATTCAACCCCAGGTTCAAACACGGAAGTCTTCCAATCTGTAAAAACAGATGCAGTTGATTTGAGAGTTTCTCTTGTTCCAACCCTTCGATTTTCTTCAGTTGGCATGTTTGGTGTTCCAGTGGTACCCATGTATCTGCATTCAAAGGATAAGAACGAGCTAAGGCTCAACATAGTTATGCGCCTATACAAGGATCTCGACTTTTCGTTCGCCGGGAATCCGTGTTTCAAATCCGACGATCAAAGAACCTTATGCCCAAAGTTGGCGGAGGTGACGGCCAGAGCATATGTGTGGTCACACGAAATGCATGGGAAGGACTTCACTACTAGAGTGTTGAAGGATATCGGCAATTTCTATGGAAAAGACCGACCCAAGCTGATCGTTAGTTCGCAGAAGGGTGAGGATCGAATTTCTCGCGCCGACATCTATCAACACTATGAGGCGTATCAAGGCGAGCCAAAATTTGAGCGACTCGATCTGACCATCGACTATGTGTATGACTGCTCAGGTCCATGTCCTGATGATTTTAAATTCAATACAGAGGGTTTGATTGCGATTCAGGACCTTCCAATAGAATCAAGGATACTGGAACTGAAGCAGAATAAAGCTGGCAGGCTGGATCTTTCTGTTCCCATAAATTAAGACTTGCTGTACCCCCTCATAACTAACATTTCTTGTTATATCGTTCGCTGGAACTGTCGATTAGACTTTTAGTTTTGACTGAGCTCGAAAATGAAAATCACCGCAAGTAAACTACTCAATCACATACCCGGGCCTGTCACTCAAGGCTGGCCCATGGGTGAGCGTTTTGCAAGTGGCTTCAAGCATGGAAGCATGAGCGTTGAGCTGTATGCTCCACAAGGCCAAGACCCTCAGAAGCCTCATGAACAAGACGAGCTTTATTTCATCATCAAGGGTTTTTCTAGGTTACTCATTGGTGAAAAAGAATTCGAGTGCGCGCCGGGCGATGCGTTTTTTGTTAAGGCCGGAGAAGAGCATCATTTCCTTGAGTTCTCTGATGATTTCAAAACTTGGGTCGTATTTTGGGGCCCCAAGGGTGGGGAAGCCAATCTTTCATGAATTTAATCGATTCGTCGATTAATCAAATTCATGGCATTCTAAGGCTCCCGAAAGCTCTTCGGCTTTACACTTTTCATGGTGTCCAGTGCCAATAATGGGATCTGGATTTTCTACCAGAAAAGACGGCATCTCTTTTTAAATTGCCACTTATAGCGAATTGATAGAGATTTGTGGATGAACGCACGCACACCCAAATATTCGGCAAGTCAGGTTCCTAGTGTCCCAGAGTTGATCGCTTTCGAGGCGATCGCCAGGTACAAGAATTTTTCCAAAGCAGCTGATGAGCTTTCGGTCACTCAAAGTGCAATAAGTCACAGAATTCAACAGCTCGAGGCAAGGCTCGGTACCACGCTGTTTCACCGGCAAACTTCCCAAACTGAACTGACCGAGGCTGGCGAGGTATTCCTTCCCAAGGTTCAAGAAATCCTTTCTGCACTGGAAAATGCAATCTCGGTGCTACAAGCAAAAGTCGTCAAACGGGTTCGTCTGAGTTTGCCGCCACTGGTTGGTTCACACCTAGTCAGTCATTATTTGACCGCTTTTCAGCGCGATAATCCGGATATCGATCTTGAGATTACGATTACCGCGACCTTCGCCAATTTGAAGGGTGGAGAGGCGGATATTGGTGTCCGCAGGGGTAGTGATGATGATTGGCCAAGCCTCGTGAAATCCAGGTTGTTTCCAATTGATTTAGTTTCAGTGTGTAGTCCAGCTTACTTGAAAGCGAATCCTTGGATTGTCTGTCCAGAGAGTATGTTGAAAGCGACACTACTTCGGCAAAGTATTTTTAGCTGGAAAGAGTGGTTTTCAGCCCAAGGCTTTGAGTGTGATGAACCACAGCGGGGTCCCTTTTACAGCGATGTCAATCTAATGCTTCAGGCTTGCGAGTTGTCACAGGGAATAGCCCTTCTGCCTAAGGCCTTTGTTGAGCACAAAATTCACGATCGCAAGCTTGTCTCTCCTGTTAACTATGAGTTACGCACGGGTCGAAGTATCTTCATTTGTTCTTCTCCCCACGCACTGGAACGGCCTCAAGTAAGTCGTTTGTACAACTGGCTTGTTTCGCAGGCATCATAAAGCCTGCGAAATCCGTTCATTAGCTACGTAGTAGATTGTGGATGTGGCGTTGGCCAAGAGTGATTCTTTTGAGAACATCTCGGCCGATAGGTAAATAAGCCTTTCCGTTTTCCTGAGTAGACTGACACGAATGTTCAGGGTGTCTCCCTGGAATGCCGCTCGAATTAATGACACATTCAGGTTAACAGTGGCAATTTTCTTGATGCTGTCGATCGAATCAGTGGCGGTGCTGCCCATTGCAATATCAAATACGGTGCAATAAAAGCCACCATGAAAGGTGCCAGCCTTGTTCAAGTGCTGTTCGGTCACCAGAAATTCATAATGGTCCTTGCCATCCCGTTTACTTTTCTGAATGGGTGAAAACAGCTTTACAACCGGGCTAAGATCCTCGCTAAGCACTACAAAATTATCCGCTACACGCCCCATCAATGTTCTCCTCTTAAACAGAATTCGATCGCATCCTCCAGTCGATCGTCGCCCCAAAAAAGTTGATCATGAACAATGAAAGATGGAGCACCAAAAATCTGAAGACCGTCAGCCTGCTCTGTAATCAGCTTGAGTTGGTTTTTGGTTTCCTGACTGCTTGCGCGTGGAAGAATCTCTTGAGGATCGAGATCCATTTGCTTGAGAATTTTCTCAATGGTTTCTGGATTAGATATGTCTTTATTTCGAGCAAAGTAGGCTTTGAAAACTTGTATGCAAAAATCATGAAGCCAGGGTGCATCAGAGAAGGCCGTCGCTATTCGAGCGGGCAAAATACTTCCAATCGGAAACTGGGTCGGTTGTTCAAACTCCAGTGAATATTTCTTGGCTTGACGTTTGACGTCTTGCCACATGTAGGCCAGCTTTCTGGGTTGAGCAAGAAAGGGACTGGATTGCCAGCCGAGCCTGTTGAAAATTGCACCCAATACCACAGGAATGAGTCGAACTTTGATGTCACAAGCTGCAACCACGTCATCGACCCTGGCAACAGCCAAATACGAGTAGGGACTGGAGAAGTCGAAGTACAGATCAATTTGCTTGTTCAACGGACTGGCTCCAAAAGTTGATTATCAATATTCTGCCTTTCTTGCCATCGTCCACCAATAAATTATTTGATGACCCCATTCAACAAATTCAACTGTGGGCTAGGCACCTCCCGCTAATGTTTATTTGTTAAATCAGTGGGGATATTTATGACAAACGTCATCTATCAAAGTGCTTTTGAACGCCTTTATTCGCTGTTCTTTGTGATGCTAATTGCCGTTCTCATGGCTGCCTGTAGTTCAGAAAAAGTGACATCAGAATATGTGTACTCCACCAATGGCGTGAAGCTCTCGTTCAGTGAATATGGCAATCCGAATGGTCAACCAGTGCTGTTTATTCATGGTTGGTCTCAAAGCAAGGAGATGTGGCAGCAACAATTGACAGCACCTGAATTGCAGGATTATCGCTTGATTGCCTTTGATTTGAGAGGACATGGCCAATCCACTAAAACAATGAATCCAGCAGAATATGTTTCGGCAAATAATTGGGCTGATGACATCAGCGCTGTGATTCGTAAATTGGACTTACGCAACGTGACCGTTGTTGCCCACTCCTACGGTGCAATTGCCTTGCTGGATTACTTGAGTCTTTATGGTGAAAAGAATCTCAAGGCGATCAATTTTGTAGGTGCTTTGGCAGGGATGGGAAGTCAGTCTGTGGCAGCCTATATTGGCTCCGACTTTGAGCGTATTAAGCTGGCAACCGGTGAGCGCTTCAATGATCAAATTGATGGGGTGATCGCACTTGCCAAAGCTAACTATGGAAATGCCGTCGATAGAGACGTCTATGCAAGGGGAGTCGCTGCAAGCATGTTGACCCCGTACTATGTACGACGATATATTTTTGCTCGCCAGGTTGATCACACAGACACTCTAAGATCTATTCGGGTGCCTGTGGTCTTTAGTCATGGTCAATTTGACCAAGCCGTCTTGGCACGTTCGGCAGTCGACATGGCTTCAAAGTTGCTAGGTTCTACAGTAACAATTTACGAGGAATCAAGCCATGCGCCTTTTGTCACAGAAGCAGCAAAGTTTAATGCCAATCTTGTTGCCTTCATCGAAAATGTTGAAACAGAGATTCATCATGAGCAATGAAGTTACTGAGTGCACAAGCCTGGAGATGTTCAAGATTTACGCAGCCTACAATTCGGTGATGAATAATCGAATTCTTGATTGTTGCGGAACCCTCGAGCCGCCTGTTCTTCTCGAGGATTTGGGCGCTTACTTCGGTTCAATACTGGGCACCTTGAATCATTTAATCAATGCGGATGAGGTGTGGTTGAGTCGTTTTACAGGTGAACCGCATCAAATCAAGGCACTTGATCAGATCCGTTTTGACTCTCTCGAGAAAGTTCGACATCACCGAACAGAACTGGACAAGGTCATATGCCAGTTTGTGGGCTCCTTGGATGCAGTAAAACTTCAACGCACGCTGAGTTACGTAAGTTTTGTAGCGCCTCAATGGCGAGAAGTGGAATTGGGTAAGGCTCTACTTCATTTCTTTAATCACCAAACTCACCATCGCGGGCAAATTACTACGCTTCTTTTTCAGAAGGGTAGAGATCCAGGTTTAACGGACCTCATTTCGCTGGTTTAACTTAATACCGTATTAATTCAACTCGACGGCGCATCGCAATTCGATGCTTTGGCGTAAAGGCTGGTTTGGGTCTATTTCAGTCCAAAAGGCACTGTGGGGGGTGCTAATCCAGCTGAACTCACCAGGTTCACTGTCAAAAGTTTTGAATATCAATGCCTCATCGATATTCAGAGCACTCACATAATTCCATTGAAGCGCGGATGAGTCTTTAACCAAATTCATGAGCCCCGTGCGCTCTGCGTAGATCAACTGACATTCACCGATATGAAACTCACGCTGATTAACGGGTACCCCAATCGCAAGAGGGGGGTTGGTCACCGCATGAGACAAGGGAATCCAGACATTCACGATCAAAAATTTGCCCTGGCTTAGGTTCCAGTCAGTGTTTCTTTCAAGGCATGCGCGGCCCGAGATGTTGGTGTAATCACAGTGCGCAAGCTGAACAGCCTGCGGAGTTTTCAAAGTGCTGTCTCTGCCAATATCAGGTGTTTGATCAACTTTCTCCACGCGTCTTACCGCAGAATCAAATACTTGAACTCGCTTCGCATCGGTCAAATGTTGAACCGTCTCCTCAACCGACCTCACACTTGGATGAGAAGGGCGGTCGTCGCTTTTGAGCTTAATGGGCTCAATTTCAGCCCAGGTCCATCCGCTCAAGTCAAAATCTGGTTTTTGGGAATCGGGTCTGCAGTCCCGTATTGGTTCGATTGTTGAGACAAATGGATTGACGTTCTCATCAACAAGCTTCCCGGTGATCATGGACACCTTCGCACCACCTGCATCTGCTTTTAGATAGTTAATCGTTGCTTGAACTGTTGGGCTCATGAGGAAATCCTTTGGGTGGAAAACCTCATTCTCAATACCTATCTGCATGGGCTCAAATCATCTTTCTAATTGGGATATGAGAGTTTTGCGAAAGCTAGATTGTTCTTCGGAGTGCTTTTCAGCGTTCAAAACAAAAAGGCCAATCACCGAAATGATTGGCCTTCTTGAGTATTTGGTTGCGGGGGCAGGATTTGAACCTACGACCTTCGGGTTATGAGCCCGACGAGCTGCCAGACTGCTCCACCCCGCGTCTGGTAAGAACGAAACTATAGCGGGTTTCCCCCTTGTGTGCAAGTGCACAAACGCATGCAAACGCCTAAACCGCGGCTGAAAAACCTTTATCCTACTGAAACCACAAGAAAAATTCGCAGCAAAAAATGTTTAAAAAATTTCTGAAAAACCTCTCTGACAAGCCCGAATTCATGCGCAGGGCCATGAATTTTTACGCACCTTTGCGCGGCGCAGGCATTCATGTGCATCACATCAGTGCCAATTTCGAAGAAGTCGAAGTGCACATGCCACTCACGCGTCGCAACAAGAACATCATGGGTACGCAATTTGGCGGTTCTCTCTACGCCATGGCCGATCCCTTCTACATGCTCATTCTCATGAAGCGCTTGGGCAGTCGCTACCATGTGTGGGATCAAGAGGCCAACATTCGGTTTGTTGCACCGGGCAATGCCTTGGTCAAAGGCGTGTATCAAGTTGATGATCAAACACTGGAAGAAATCAAAGCCAAAGCGGCCACTGGTGAAAAAGTTTTGCACACCTTCGAGACCGACATCACCCACGCCGATGGCTCGGTTGTCGCACACGTCACCAAAGTGCTCTATATTCGCCTGAAGAAGCAGTACCGTCCCAACCCCAACTAAAGCAGCATCATGTCAAAACCTGAATACGCCAACCTGCCTGTGTGGCCAGAAGCCGATACCCCTTGCGTGGGTTTTTGTTCAACCAACCTTGGAGATGATATTTGCATGGGCTGCGGTCGCACTCTGGACGAAGTCGATGGTTGGCTGTTTAAAAGCGACGAGGAGAAAGAGGCTATCTGGAACCGCATCCGCCAAGCGGGTGTTGGCTATCGCTGGGAAAGCTGAAATAGCAAGAGTTGATAGTCTCTAGAGCCCATGCTCAGTTTTTAATCAACCAACCAAAAACTGCACAAAATCAACAGGCTGAAAATTTTATCCACAGCGAATAGGGAAGGTTTTCCCCGCCCAGTGTGGATAAGTTCAATAAGCCTCGGGGTAAGCCACAGTGGGGATGTTCGGTGCACTTTGTTCCGGCACTCTATGAATGTCTCCGACCCTCCGTGGGTTACTTTCAGATACGGCTTGCCTCGGTGAGCCGTTTTTTTTGAAATTAATTGTGTGATCAAGTGGTTGCTGAGCGGTGGATAACGTGGTTACAATGCGCCATCGGTTTATAAAATGCCTGTCGCGCAACTCGTTTCACGCTGCGCCCCTGCACCCCGCTGGCAACAGCCACATCGGCCTGCAGGACCAATCGGCACTATTTCCCTATCAACACCTGAATTTCTTAAAGTGAGTCCGCCTGGATGGATCCCCAGCGCGCTAAAAACATATTAGAAGCAGCATTGCTGTGTTCGGTCGAGCCCATTGCCGTCAAGGAATTGATGCGCCTGTTCGATGATGCAATTGATGCATCCGTGGTCACAACCTTGTTGGAAGACCTGCGTCGAGATTGGACTCACAAGGGTTTGGAACTTGTGCAAGTCAAAACGGGCTGGCGCTTCCAAACCCGAGAGGACGTCAAACGTTACCTCGAACAAATGAATCCCGAGAAGCCCCCGAAGTACTCAAGGGCAACCATGGAAACCCTGGCAATTATTGCCTACAAGCAGCCGGTCACCCGGGGCGACATCGAGTCCATTCGTGGGGTCACCGTGTCTACCCAGGTCATGAAGGCGCTCGAGGATCGCGGCTGGATCGAGTTAATCGGCCACCGTGATGCGCCGGGGCGCCCAGCACTGTGGGCAACCACGCCCCAGTTTTTGGCTGACCTGAATTTGGCCAGCCTAAGCGACTTGCCAGCACTGGACGATGAAAAAGACCAACAGCTGGCTGATGAATTACAGAAAGTCATTCCATTTGATCTGGATGACAGCGAAACAGCGGAAAACGATGAGAACCAACAAGCGCAAAGCAACTGAAACACTCGACAGCAACCCAATTCCCGAGCAGGCGGCAGTCAGCATAGACAGCGAAAGTCATGATCTGGAATGGGGCGAAGTGCTGGATCAGGTCGAAGGCCTGAAGTCTGAAGAGGGTGGCGGCGCAGGCAAGAACCGCAGCAAGCTGAATGTGCGGCTAGACCCCGAATTGGCGCCCAAGTTGCACAAGGTATTGGCCGATTCCGGTATGGGTTCTCGTCGTGAAATGGAAGAGCTGATTGTCGCTGGGCGTGTCTCGGTCAATGCTGAACCTGCCCACCTGGGCCAGCGCGTGTTGCCCACCGACCAGGTGCGTGTCAATGGCAAGCTGATTCAGCGCAAAAACAAATCCAAGCCACCTCGGGTACTTATTTATCACAAGCCCGCCGGCGAAATTGTGTCCATGGACGACCCCCAGGGGCGCACCACCGTATTTCAGAAACTGCCGAAAATTTCAAACGGCAAGTGGATTGCAGTGGGCCGTCTCGATTTCAACACCGAGGGCTTATTGCTGTTCACCTCCTCGGGCGAGTTGGCCAACCGTTTAATGCACCCGCGTTACGAAGTGCAGCGTGAGTACGCTGTGCGCATTCTGGGTGAGCTTTCTGAAGAACAACGCCAGCAATTGCTCACTGGTATTCAGCTTGAAGACGGTCCTGCCAAGTTTCTCTATGTGGATGCTGCAGGCGGTGAGGGTGCTAACCGCTGGTACAAAGTTGGCTTGAAAGAAGGGCGCAACCGAGAGGTTCGCCGCATGTTTGAGGCCTGTAACCTGACCGTAAGTCGCCTGATTCGCACACGTTTTGGCGACATCCTGATGCCCTCCACCTTGAAACGTGGCCGCCACATGGAAATGGAAGCACTTGAGGCCATGTCCTATATGCAGTCATTGGGCTTGAAGGTGGATGAGTCTGCCCAAGAAGGTGCCATTCGCCGTGACAAAAAGAACATTGGCTCGAAAAGCAACAAGCGTCGCAACGGTCAACCCCTGATAGACCCAGGCTTGGCCTTTACCACGCCAACCCAAACTTACCTCACCGTGTCTGGCGCTGCTGCCGCCGCCGCGTTGAGCAACCAGAACAACTTGTCTTCTGCCGGGGGCTCAGCCCGGCGAGGTGGCGGTGGTGACCGAAATGGCAACAGAGCCGGTGCCAATGGCAATGGTGCTGCCCCAGCTGGAAAGTTTGCTGGCACAGGCAAGCGCCCCTCAGGGCCACGCAATGCGGGTCCGCGGTCTGGTGGTCCTTCTGCCGGGCGCGGTCCCGGGCGCGGCAATGAGGGTGGAAATGGTGCAGCCCAGAAACCCCAGCAGCGTAGACGCCGGAAGGCACCGGCCGCGTAGTTCTCCGCACCTGAAATTACTTGAAAATAAAGGCAGTTTCGGTTATTCTCTGAGGCTGCCTGAGCGCCCACTCCAAAAAGGGTGTCTCAAATGAAGTGGGCTTACAGGCCCATTTTTTTTTGGCGAGGCGGTTTTAAGTGCGCAAATAAAGTGAACAAGCGAAGCGAACAGACAAGTAAAGGTTAAGAACGTTGAAAGGCGAAGTGATCAATCCTGAAGAATTTGTTGGCAATTCATGGTCTGGCGTGTGGTCAGAATCCTGGGTTACTGAAGCCGACGCCGTGATCGCCTCTCTGGGCCTTGAAGTGGCCGATATTGAGCGCGAGGGCAATGGTCTGTTGCGCATCATGATCGATTCACCCACTGGCGTTACCGTCGAAGATTGCGAAAAGGTCAGCCACCAGCTTACCCACCTGTTCACCGTCGAAAATGTCAACTACGAACGGCTCGAGATTTCCTCGCCGGGCGTTGATCGCGTTTTACGCCGCAAAAAAGATTTCGAACGGTTTTTGGAGCAAGAGGTGTCCCTGAAATTCAAACGGGCCATCAACAATCAAAAACAGTTCAAAGGTGTATTGCAAAAGGGCAAAGAGCAAACCTGGGGTGTCTTGGTGACCCCCGACGGTAAAAATGCCGAACCCTATTTGCTTGATTTTGAAATAACTGATTTGGCGGGTGCCCGTCTGGTCCCCCATCTAAAGTTTTAGGAGCCCTGGAATGAGCCGTGAGTTGCTTTTATTAGTTGATGCGTTGGCGCGCGAGAAGAATGTGGACAAAGACATCGTCTTTGGTGCGCTCGAATTGGCATTGGCTTCCGCAACCAAGAAGCGCTTCGATGAAGAAGTGGATGTCCGCGTGTCCATTGACCGCGACACAGGCGACTACGACACTTTCCGCCGCTGGGAAGTGGTCACAGAAGAAGATTTCTACGACCCCGCCTACCAAATGGTTCTAGACCAGGCCCTGAAACACGATGCTGAAGCCGAAATGGGCGACTTCATCGAAGAAGAACTTGAGCCTGTTGAGTTTGGCCGAATTGGTGCACAAGCAGCCAAGCAGGTCATTCTGCAGCGCGTTCGCGACGCCGAGCGTGAGCAAATTTTGCAAGACTTTCTCGACCGTGGCGACAAAATCGTGATTGGTCAGGTTAAGCGCATGGAGCGTGGTGACGCCATTGTTGAAAGTGGCCGTATCGAAGCCCGCTTGCCCCGTGATCAAATGATTCCTCGCGAAAGCCTGCGTCCCGGTGACCGTGTGCGCGCCTACCTGTGGAAGGTTGATCGCATGGCCCGTGGTCAGCAAGTCATTCTGTCACGCACTTCGCCCGAGTTCATTAAAGCCTTGTTTGCCATGGAAGTGCCTGAAATTGAGCAAGGCCACCTGGAAATCAAGGGTGCTGCCCGCGATCCTGGCATGCGTGCCAAAATCGCCGTGTTGGCTCACGACCGTCGCATTGATCCAATCGGCACTTGTGTGGGCGTGCGTGGTTCTCGCGTTCAGGCCGTTACCCAGGAATTGGGCGGCGAGCGTGTGGACATCGTGTTGTGGTCTGAAGATCCAGCCCAATTTGTAATCGGCGCCTTGTCGCC
>Ga0066836_10000244_pt1 | contig 24351 bp, 22 predicted proteins | sample ETNtaG_18_FD_71568 | JGI IMG/M metagenome (GOLD analysis project Ga0066836, IMG submission 71568) | Marine microbial and viral communities from oxygen minimum zone, Eastern Pacific Ocean - ETNP201302SV91 | ecosystem: Environmental > Aquatic > Marine > Oceanic | place: Pacific Ocean: Eastern... | reverse complement strand
CGCTTGCTTGAAATACCGTGCGCAGGTCGCCGTTTTACATCGTGGCTGCGGTGGTCTAGTGGTTAGGACGGTAGATTGTGGCTCTGCCACCCCGGGTTCAACTCCCGGTCGCGGCCCCTTCAATCAATTCCGAGCTCGTGCTGTGAAATTTCATGCCCCATTCGAGTGGCCTTTGTTTCCAAATATGATCGATTTTCCTCATTGACACCCACAATCAAAGGCATACGTTCTGAAACGATGATTCCCAATCCCTGTAGAGCACTGACTTTGTCAGGGTTATTCGTGAGTAGGCAGACGTCAAAGATGCCAACAGCTTGGAGCATGTCTGCTGCGATTTGATAGTCGCGTGCATCTGCAGGGTGCCCAAGCATCAGATTCGCATCAAGTGTATCTGCTCCTTGATCTTGCAAATTGTATGCTTGGATTTTCGCGTGTAAGCCGATACCCCTTCCTTCTTGACGCAAATACAGAAGACAGCCCCATCCGTGCTCTTGGATGGTCTGAAGGGCGACATCAAGTTGAGACCCACAATCGCACCGGGCTGAACTAAACGCGTCACCTGTCAAGCATTCTGAGTGCAAACGAACCAATACTGGATCAGGACCACCCATATCTCCCAATGTCAATGCGACATGGTCGAATCCCGTCTCGGGATCATGAAAAACACGTATTCTGAACTCACCGTGTGCGGTGGGTAAACGCGCATCTGCAGGTACTTCGCTTTTCTCAACTATGGGTGTCATTACTGGGCCCCCTTGCGTATTCGGTAGTGGTACTCTCCGGCCTCTTCCTCTACACCCAGAAGTATGTCACCGCTTCTATTCAAGAGTGCTGGAATGTCCATCTTGGTTTCAGGGTCGTCAGCCATCACCAAAACAATGTCCCCTGGAGTCATTGAGGACAGGATTCTCTTTGTTTCATGGACTGGGACTGGGCAATGGAACCCAAGCACATCTAGGGTGACGTCAGCCTCCACATGTGCCATGGTCGGATGGGGGAGCCTTCCTTTCTTCAATGCGACGGGGGTTTTCATGAGGGGGATTGAAGCGGGAACAGGTGTTGCGATGCCCGTGCGAGATAATCAGAAGAGTCGTCCAAAGGACGACTTGTCTTGGTCTGAAGTCGGTGAAATGGCCTATGGGTATCTGCGCATTCCTGTTGCATTGGTCTTGGTCGAGGTTGTCTATTGGTGGGCGACGGAGCCGGATGCGAGTTTGGAGCCGTTACAAGTTTTGTTGGCCTGGTTATGGACCGGGGTTTCCAATCTAATATGGCCGGGCTCGGCTGAATTGGTATTCCACGGACAATCTCAATCTTGGACGGGAGTCAACCTGTTCGGTTCTGGATTCCAAAATGGAGAGGTGCCTTTGTACATAGACGCTGAATGTGCGGGTGTTCACGAAATCATGTTTCTCGGCGTGCTAATGTTGCTTACACCGGGGGTGGATCGACAAATTCGCAACCGATCATTAATAGGGATGGTTTTGATTGTGCAGTTCCTTAATTTCCTCAGATTAATCGCATTATACCCGATTGGGATGCAATATGGGGAAGCGGAAATGAATGAGATGCACGAATTCATTTTCCGGCAGGGTTTCCTGATTTTACTCGTGATATTTTGGATTATTTGGTACATCCAATTGGAACGCAATGGGGCTCGTAATCAAAAATCCAAGCCAACCCTGAGGGATCTGCCGAAATTGGAGCAGATCAGAATCCGAGATTCCATCCCAAAGGCCTCGGTTGTGACGCTGGTCCTCTGTGCATTGGTTGCGATTTGGGCCACACATGAAGTGACGATGAATGATCAGAACCTTCAATTCAAAGCAATCGCAGAGGAATGTGAAGGTTCTGAATGCCAGAACGATGAAGCGGAAATCTGGACCAATGTATGGGATCGAACCGTAAGAATGTGGTTATTTTCGGGAGTCATTGCAGGACTTGCAATCGCCAAAATTGAACCGCTTTCAATGGGTGAAAGTGAGGAATGATCAATTCGCAATTTCTGCATTGAGTTGCGTACCGTTCATCGATTTGCCTTTGAGGGCATCCAGTGCATGTTGGGCCTTCTCCCTGTGAATCTCGACAACTGCTTGCGTACCATCTGCTTGAATCCGGCCAATGGCGAGATCCGGTAGGCGTGCTTGTTCGGTAACGAAATTATGAATCGACAATTTGGATGTCTCACTTGTAGACAATCGTATGGGGACCATGCCGAAAACATCGGCACTTTCGCCCCAATCCATTTGCTTGCGAACTGGATCTCGGTCTACACCCTCGGGTAGCTCAGGGGCTTCAACCTCTTTGACCACCATGTTCCATGTAGAGATAATCTTGGTCATATTGGGTGCATCATCCCCAGATACGAACGACCAAGCTTCTCCCTTCCGGCCCATTCGACCTGTGCGGCCAATTCGATGGACGTAAGATTCTGAATCGGATGGGACGTCATAATTGACAACCATTGTAACACCGTCAACATCGAGACCGCGAGCGGCTACATCCGTTGCGATTACAACTCGTGTCTTACCATCGCGGAAATCTGAAATGATTTTTTCACGCTTGTTTTGAGCCATATCTCCATGCAATCCAGTCGCAGAAAAACGGTGGCGTTCGAGTCGCTCAACGAGGAGGTCAACCATGCGTTTGGTATTGGTGAAAACAATCACCTGATCCTCCTTTGTAAGTCGAATCATCAATCGGCCGAGTACCCAGAGTTTGTTTGCGCGACCAATTCGAACCATGAATTGATCAATTTCTGGGACCTCGACATCCAAGTCATCACTCATGACGTGTTCAGCGTCCGTGATGAACTCGTTTGCTGCCTCAAGTACTTCTTGGGGGAAGGTTGCAGAAAACAGAAGTGTCTGCTGGCGATTGGTCAAACGCTCAAGGCACCAAAGGATGTCTGGGAAGAATCCCATGTCGAGCATCCGATCCGCTTCGTCCAATGCAAAGTGTGTGATGGTCTCCAAATCAATGTGCCCACGCTTACTCATATCGATGACGCGGCCAGGGGTTCCGACAATGACGTCGCATCCAGCATCCAATAATTTGGCTTGCTTGTCGATATCGGTCCCTCCATACACCGTGATGAATTTGAGGTCCTTTCCACCCTGTAACCACTGAATCTCTTCGCCTACCTGAGTGGCCAGTTCGCGAGTTGGGCAAAGTACCAATGCCTGAGTCTGACCCGTTGGCTGACAATTTTCGATAATTGGGATTCCAAATGCAACGGTCTTTCCCGACCCTGTTCGCGCCTGACCTACAATGTCCTTTCCAGAACGCGCCAATGGGATGGACTCCGCCTGAATAGGGGTTGCATACTCCCAACCCTTTGCAGATATGGCTTCAGCAATCTCAGGAGCGAGGTCCCAATCCGTAAATCGGACGGTCGAAAGTGCATTGGCAGCGGACATCTTTGTCAGCTCGTTCAGAAGGTTTCCGCATCGTGCAATTCCTTCTGCAACTCACCCATCCAGTACTTCTCGCAGTTTTCTCGAGTTAGTGCCACCCGCTTTTGGCGGACGTGTTCACGGATGTATTGGCGGAATTTGAGGGCCTTCGTACGATTGACCCCTTTGGGGGTAATACCATCCCAAAGATTGCTGAACTGCTCACGCTTCGTGTCAAACTCTTCGTCACTCATGCGGATTCCTCGGCGTCGGCGACCTTCCGCACCTCTTTAACCGTGCCGACTCCCCTTCGGGGAGAGATTGTCTCAAACAAGGTCATCCATGTCATCATCAAAATCATCGCCATAGAAGATTTCATCTTGAGTGGGTCTGCGAACTGGATCAGGTACTTTGGTGAGGTCCTTGGGTTCATCTTTCTCTTCGATTTGTGGCATAAAGGTAGGTGGGACTGCAAGTGACCCCTCCTCCATATCAGCCTTCTCAGCCGGAGCCAAATACGCATTTTTCTCGGCTTCAGTCCCTTCGAGCGAATCATCAATCATTAATTCTTCAAGGAGATTTCGTATGTCGGTATCGGTTTCTTGTTCTAGGAGTTCAGTAGCTTGGATACGGACTTCTGTGTCGACCATGATGATGGGTAGCATCTTGATGCAAGATAGGCGGATATTACGGTCGGAATGACGGGTTCCATCTGTGATTAAGCGCTGCATTCTGAACGAGTTTGGATCGAGTTTCTTAGAGGCCTTCAATGCTGAATTTCTCACCGTCTCGTCGTCGTCGAAAAATGCGATTTCAAGGGCTATTTGCGTGATCTTGGGGGCATGATTTGCAAGCGGTAGTAAGGCGCGTGCAGCGTGTCTCCTAACGACTACGGCTTCATCCTGCAAGCACCAGCCAATCAAATCCCAAAGTGTGGCCGATTTGTGCTTGGCAAGTCGGGACAAAAGAGCGGCAGCCATGCCGCGAAGTTCTCCCTCTTCTTCACGAATCAATTCGTCAATATGTAATTCAGCAACTTCTGGCCATGAATCTGCAACCTGCTTGAGAGCTTCAAATGCAGAATTCCTCCGAGGTTTTTGCTCATGGCGTAACTCGCGCCGCATGGTTTCCTCTGTAACGGAAGGGAATACAGGGGCCACGATGACCAGGCACTTCTGTGCTGCCTTCTGAACATCATCATCGACATCATCCAGAAGTTCGTGCAGGTGTTCGAACAGAGTTTCGGTATGAGACAATGCGCAATATGGCAAACTGGCCAAACCAGCGATTCGTAGTCGAGGATCTAGTGAACCCAAAGCCGATTGCAGCGCAGCATGTGCTTCGAGATAATCCCGCCCACGGATTCTAGGCAAGGATCGTACAGCGTCGTGTTGTCTCATCAGCATCTCTTTATCGCGCCAATAAACAGAGTGCAATTCGATTTCTCCACGCGCGAGAGGAAGGATACGATCGAGGGGGATTGAATCCCATGCACCCTCTACAGGTTTGTACGCAAGATCGAGGTTTTTGCGGCTCCTCTTCCCAGTGCGAAGTGGTTTGCCTGTTCGGGGATCTCTCGCAATGTAGTCTCTCATACAATCGTCTCACAGGGTACACTCCGACCTCTTCAAAGTCACCGGTCCGAGGCCGCGCAGCAATCACTAGTGCATGACCTTTGGCCCGCGACGATGAAGAACCTCGGTGAGGTCGGTAGTCATGATATCATGGCAGATTCGATGGATGTTGCGCCAGATATTGCAATATTATTGGCACACTCATGGCAGAATCATCGGAATCAACCGATCGAACGAGAAATTGTTTGCAGAGTTTGGGCTTTTGACATGGGTTGGTTCGATATGGAAACAGCCACTCGTGTGCGTGATAATTTAATCAAATCAGGATGGATTGATGAAACCCCGGATGGATTGGTGCCCGCAATAGACATCACCAATATTTCAGTGCCATTTGGTTGGTTGCCCACAATGAGGTTGTTGGACAGTCCACCAACTATCCCCAAGGGCATGTCTGTCACAGTCAATGTGAACCCCCCCGTCGAGGAGCCTATACAGGGCGAAAGTTCTGTTGAATCGGTTCCCATCGATCCTGCGGCGTCACATATCACCAATCTATTAGATCAGATTGCAAATTCCTCAGGGTTGGACCGAAAAGAGGTCATGCGACGCGCACAGAGGAAACGTCGAGCATTGGGGCCAGTCACATTGTGGATGGCTTTGTTGTTGGTTGCCAGGGAACAACAATTGCCAATGAAACCATTCATGCGCGCGATTGCTGGTTAATTCAACCCTGATCCGTTCTTTGATTGTGTGTCCATAACCAAGAATACGGGCAGCAAAATTAGTGCAAGAATCAACGAGAAGAATACTGTGATTGCTGTCACGATGCCGAAGTCTTGGACAACTGGCATCTGAGAGAATAGCAAGACTGTGAATCCACACACAGTCGTGCCTGCGGATAATAACAGGGCGACGCCGGTTGAAGCATACATCTCCCGCATGCCGCGCCAAATATCGCCTTCCTTAGACTTCATCGCCTCAAATCGGCGCCAAACGTGTATGGAATAATCGATTCCGAGGCCAATGGTCAATGCGGTTACCATGACGGTCATGACGTTCCAATTCAAATTCAATACAGCCATCGCCCCAACCACCCAAGTCGCAGCAATTCCAACGGGCAGGACGATGATTAGAGCGGGGCCGATTCTTCGAGTCAGTGCCAACAAAACTGTGAAACAGACTGCTAGACTAATCAATGTAGATTGTAATTGGGATTCGGTCAAACCGTCCAAGACCGCTTCAAGGCTAACACTGTCGCCTGCGATGTACACGTTTGCCCCCTGCAAACCAGGATGCTCTGCAAAGTTGTCAACATCGTTTCTGAGTGCGGCTAGAACCGCAGAACTATCGCTACTCGTCTTGACTTCAATCAGGATTTCCATGCGGATGTAGCGGATACTGCCATCATCGTTGAATGCGACCACCTTTTCCACACGATCCGTCCAACTCTCGCCAGTGAGAGGGTCTGCAATCGAATCATTTGCACTCAGTGATTTCAATGCTGCAGCAATGTTCCCTTCAGTGAATGATTCGGTTTTTTCCAACTCATGGTCGATTGTCAAATTATACGTTGAGCCAAAACTCGAATCCCCTTCTACTGCGTCAAACAAGATGAGATAAGGGCCATCATACGCGGGGTGAGCATTGCCATCGGCATGAGGGGAAACAACCCCCTTAGTGGATTCTAACCAATTGTCCAAGGATCGCGTCGCACTGAGGAAATCAGCATCATCAGAAATCGATGAGTGGCCGTCCGCAGGTTCGATGAGAATGTAGATTGGTTTCCAACCAGCAGCCTCGTATGAGATGTAGAGTTGATCACGACCCTCCATGACATCCATATCTTCACTGAGGAAATCGGTAAGTTCGAATTCTGTTTCCAATTTAGCAGCGGCGAAAATCAAGGAACCAACGGTCAACATGGCGGCAATACCGATGACTTTGGCCTGATGTGATTTTTGGAAATTAACCATGTATTGACTGAAATTGCCCAATCGCATCCATTCAACGTGTTTTGCAAATGCCGAAGAATCGCGCTCCATCACGACGTGTAATGCCCCAACCAAGAGTGTTGAGGACATGAAGGCGCAAAACACACCAAAGGCCAAACCGAAGCCGAAATTTCGCAAAGGTGGTAGTGGTGATGCGATGTTGGCAATGAAGGCTGCCATCGTAGTGATCACAGCCAATGTCAACGCAACCTTCAGTGTCTCAAAGCCCTTGAGCCAAGCCAAACTGGCAGAATCGCCCTCGGCACGGAATGTGTTGTATCGGCGTTGCAAATGTATGCTGTAATCGATACCAAGCCCCAGGACAACCGGAGCGACTGCGACCTCAAGAATCGAAAATTGCATTCCGGTAAGAGCCATTCCGCCATAGGTCCAAACAAGGGCTGCAGAGAGTCCAACCAATGGGAAGGCAACACCTCGAACGGAGCGGAAAGCGATGGCGAGCAGGAAGACAACGATGGCGACTGCTGCAGATACCAACATGATCAATTCTCCAATTGTGCTTTTGTTGATGTCATGACTCATGAGGTCTAGACTTGTTGACTGGAAATTCAAATCACTCTCTGCCGAGAAATCATTCAACTGAGCCCTGATGAAATTCTGCTGGACTTGGCGCTCCGTGTCGCCGAGTTCAGGGTCAATCATGAGAACCCAAAGAGTACTGGATGCGGTTGGGGCAGCATTGCCTGTCGAATTGGAATCAGAAGCTTTTGCCGACAAATAATCGCAAGATGCGGAATAATCCAAGTCGGTGTGAATTAGTCCATCTCTGATGAATGCCCCTGCGGCTAGTGCTCGATCATCACCGAGGGCATCTACACATTCAGTGCCCTCATCGAGTAACGTATCTAGCAATGAGGACCATGAAACGTAGTCGCTCAATAGAGAACTATTGGTTTGATTTGACTCATCGATTGCAGTTTGGATGATTTGCGGAGCGGCCATTATTGATTCGATATAATCATTCGACGAATTTGAACGATTCATGACTTCATCCAAAGCGAGTTGCTGCAAATGTAAATTTTCCATGCTCAAGACATTCGTCCCGTCATCGGTGGTAACGTGGATGAACATTGGTCTGCTTTCGGAAGGAAAGTCATCAGCCATCCGATTTTGTGCCTGTTCTGCTGGAGTTTCTGGAGTGAAGGCCGACAAATCGGTGTCGAAAACAGGCATGGGAAACAATTGCGCACCTAAAGCGATGGTCAAGAACAGGGCTCCAACGAGAATTGGGATTGAGGCTTTCTCAAAAGTGCCCGCACTAACGAGTGTGCGACCTGTTGTTTCGCCGCCACCCATAGGGGTGGCGAGCGGAATTCGATTGATAAGGAAGAAGGCGGCAGGTGCTCACTATCATCGAATCTTGGGGTCCAATATGCACCCACATAGTGGGTGTAGGCATAAACAAGGCTCAAAAGGGTGGGTAGGGTCGGCGGGCTGGTCAACATGGCGATTAAGGTACTATTGAAAGAGGGTGTCGAGCTCCGAATTCGCATCACTGATGAGACACATACTGCTCTGCAGTTATTCCGATCACGACTAAATGATAGCAAGGATGTCGAATACGCGAATTATTTCGTCGGCCATCCTGAATTGGATGAGCCTGAATTTTATCTACGGTGCAAGAAAGGCAAGGACCCTGCAAAGATATTGAAGGGACTTTGCAAGGATATTGCCAAAGAGTTCGATGGCTTGACTCTACCTTGAAGGGATTTGAATGACACCCGCGGACATCGCGGCATCCTGTGGACTCACAGGGTATGCATGTGACGGAGAGGGAATTGGTGGACTACTAAAATCTCGATTTGAAGACTTTCGTGTAGAAGAGGTGGGTCGCACTCCTGCCCTTGATGGGAAAGGTCGATTTACCGTGGTAAAGGTGACACTCACAAATTGGGAAACCAACCGATTTGTGGGCAAACTTGCACGGAAATTGGGAATTTCGAAGAATCGGATCTGGTTCAGTGGCACCAAGGACAAACGTGCAATCACAACCCAACTGCTTGTTGTGGATGCACCCCAAAACAAAGTTGCAGCCATCGATATGCCAGATGTTGAAATCGAAGTATTGGGTCGGAGTCATCAGAAACTAGGTTTTGGCGACCACAACAGTAACCGTTTCACAATCACGGTTCGCGGATGCGCTGATTCCGATGGTTCTCCTTTGGAGGCCAAAGATGCAATTGCCAGAGTCAATGCAATTTTTGAGAACATGGAACTTAGATTAGGTGCAGGAAAATTCCCGAATTGGATTGGTCCACAGCGATTCGGGGCGACACGACCTGTGACCCCGGTTGTGGGGAGATCGGTGATTGCAGATGATTGGAAGGGGGCCGTTGATGCCTATCTTGGGATGCCTGGAATTTATCAGCAGCCCGAGGTCAAACAATTCAGACAAATTTGGAGAGATTCCGAGGATGTGGAGAAGTGCCTTGAGGTTATACCGAAGCACCTCGGATTCGAGCGGGACATTCTGAAACATTTGTCAAGGAAACCTGAAGATTGGGTTGGGGCATTTCGTAAACTACCGAACAACTTGCAACTGATGATGGTACATAGCCTGCAATCTGAGGCATTCAACCGCATTATTGCTTCAAGGTTACAGGCAGGATTGACACTATCTGAACCGATTGAGGGTGACGTAGTTGGTTTGGTTCAAGATAATGGAAAAATCGATATGGCCAAATTGGTCGAAGTGGACTCCGATATATTGACTCGAATTTCAAGAAATTGCAAGCGTGGGCGTTTGGCTGTCACTGCAGCCCTCCCCGGTGGGGAAAGTACCTACAGCAATTCAAAACCAGGAGAAATCGAAAAACAGGTCCTCGCCGAGATGGATCTGCTTGAGGAAGATTGGCAGGTCACAGGAATTCCGCGACTCACATCAAAGGGGAGTCGGCGAGCACTGACAGTATCCTTCAGCGAATTTAGTGCAGAAGAAGCCGGCGGCATTGAGGCTGATCACTTGGGTGGCCGCTACGCAGATGGGCCAAGAGAAGGGGAAGTCTGGCACCCAGATGGATGCAGTCTTCGCTTAAGATTCTCATTACCGAGTGGGACATATGCCACAATTCTGATGCGCGAATTCATGCGCGCCCCACTAACTCAATACTGAGTGAGTTCAGAGACGTCCGATTTCTAAAACTTCAACTTCGCCGACACCGACGATTTCACGGATTGCATCCTCAAATTCATCGACAGTGCCGTCACCTTCCTGAATAACACAGTGTGCTTCAACGAATTTGAGCCCGAAAGCGAGTGGTTTGGTTTCGACCATTTGAACAACACCAACTTCACTAGCCATGATTCCCATCGCTGTCGCAATGTCGTCTGCATTTGCGTCCTCAACGTTTGGATCGCACATAATCTTGTATTTGACTGCAACTTCACCCATGAAAAATCCTCCATTCAGGGACCTTGGAAACCACAGGCGGCGCAGAAATATGTCACTGCCTGATTCCTACACCGCTCGGAGCGACCGATTGGCTCCCCACAACTTGGACATGGGAATGAGGTGCTCTTGGCGTCCGTCAATGGTACACCGGAGGCGGAGCAAGTGGATGCGCGCTTCTGCATTAGAGTCCCTCAGCGAGCCGGCCACCAACTTCTCCTTAATATGGTTGACCGAAGGTCACTGGGAGCCTTCTCAGGCTTCTAAGATGGTCAATCTCCCCGTTCGACCCGTAGATACGACCTTCTGGCCATGACTATATCGGCACCAACCACCTTGGATGGCAATGATATCACCCGTTCTGACTCGATCGACTTGATTACCCCATAGTACAATCCCCACCAGGCCAGTTTCATCGCGTCCACAGGCGGCAGCGATGGAACCTGTCCAGCCCTTTGACATGACAGTTCTGCGTGGATAACGGCGTAAAACGAGAAGCTCAATTCTTCCAATTGGACGATTTGCGATTAAATTCTCAACCCGAGTTCTCGGAGTTTCTTTCGGACGCTTTTGAGCCTGATGCATCCCGACATGTCGTAGAATGCTTTGGCGGGATTTTGACCGATTTCGAATTGTTGGCGTGCTTTTGTTTTCAATCATACTTACTGACATTGTTTCAACTCCTTGGAGCGACTGAGATGGATGCGTTGGGTCGACCATCATTTCGCAAGGAGGTAAGTGAAAGTGAATGTGTCACTCTTTCTTCGGAATACGTCGGAATCCACTCTTTACACTGTCTTCAGATTCAGATTCAGGTTCAGATTCCTTGGGCTGAATGATCCCCACTGATTCAAGGTGGATGTCCAATTCTTGGGAAACCGAAGTTTTTCGGAAACCCTTCTTTGGCAATGGCAATTTGTTTTTACAAACAAGGAATACTTCTGAAGAAGAATTTCTAGAAGCCTCTGGGGAGAACCGTTGGACCCTGGAAAAACGCTGTTTTGCAGCATTTACGATTCCTTCAATCCCCGTCCCTTGGAATACCTTCGTGACAAATGCACCTCCTGGGGAAAGCAACGGCAATGTGAAATCGAAAACCATGGCGACCAGTTCGAGAGAAATCGCTTGATCTCGATCGTATTGTCCTGTCAAGCGTGGTGAAATGTCGGAAACGATGGTGTTGAACAAACGTGTTTCACCCTCGCCAACTGGTGGAAACGATGTGCCATCGACTTTCGTACCTGTCTGGAGAAGTTCAAGAATTGCACCCTGAGATGTTTGATCGGTTACATCTCCAATTACCATTTGTGCACCTTCAACCGGAGCGCTGGCAAGGAGGTCGATGCCGATGACAAGTCCCTTTGGCCCCGTTTCTTCGACAGAAACTTGTGTCCAACCCCCTGGATGACTACCGACATCTAGGACCAAATCGCCCTTACGGATTAGTGAGAATTTCTCTTGGATTTGCTTCAGTTTGAAGGCTGACCTTGCGCGGTAACCCTTCGAACGGGCCTGCCGCCGCCAAGTATCACGTTGATGTGCTTGGAACCAGCGCTTGCTCATCACACACCCTCAATGCGGGGGCCGGGCACGAGATATGTAAATGAGACCCGGTTCAAACGCTCGGGGCATGCAGAAGTGGATGGCTTGCACCCTCATCATCCTCTTTCTCCTACCATTGGCTAACGCGGATACTGATGCGCCCGATGTATCTCGGGAGGCGGTGGGGGGTCACGCAATACTACTGGAGCACTATACAGCAACTTGGTGTGACACTTGCGCAACGGTCGATCCTTTGGTTTCTGAATTCGTCGACGAACACACAAGTCGTGTCGTCCATGTCGCTCTGCATCCAAATGACCACGACCCATTTGGGAGTGCTTTGACCACCCACCGTATCGGACTGAAACAAATTGACACCGAATTGTCATTGCCAACTTTTTGGTTTGATGGTGGATCAGAATTACAGGGTTCAGCATCACAATCCCTACTAGAGAATGAATTGCGCTCGGCTGAGGTAAAGCGCACAGATTGGATCGGGATGAGTATGTGGTGGGATTCATGGGGAAACTCACCACACGATGACACACACCGGTTCCACCTTAATATCGATGGGGATTTACCACCTGATGCGATCATTACTGTCTTTAGGTTAGAAACACTAGAAATGACCAGTGAAATCGCCAACAACGGAATCGATGTACATCATGATGTTGCCACTCAGATGATTTCATTTTCTCCAAATGGGTCTGTGTTAGATTCTTTTGATGGGGTGCATGGATGGGACATCTCCACGGGTAATTTGTACAGTGAAGGAGGAATCCCAGTGTATACTTTGGAAACTTACGGCCAAGTAGATGGATTTGTGACGGTTATCGAAGATAATGGTGAGGTCCGGGGTGTAATCGGAATCTCAAATGAGGAAATGCCCCGAAAAGCGGAAATTTACAGTGGTTATTCACTTTTATTGCTGCTTGGAGCACTGGTGGGTTCTAGTGTCGTCTTGCGCCGAGACATTATCCATTGACATGGTCCTATATCATACCCTCGTTTTTCTGTTCAATCGACTCGCTGCGAAGCATTCATAGTCTCTCAGTGCAAATAATACAGTGATGGCGTACATCCCTGAAGAAAGAGAAGAAGAGCGCCTAGGGGGCGCACAAGTAGATCGAGAATGGCTTGTCGAGTATATCGTCGAGTTTCCTGAAGAGAATCCGATTCGAATGGTGACGATTCTTCGTGGAGCCAAAATGGCGGATGTCCAGGGCCGACTCTATGACATCCTGCGTGCACAATATGCATCGGAGACGCGGCTAGAAGTGACAGTGGTTAGAATGGAACCCGTTGACATGAGAACCGATGTCGCATTGTTCGAGATCGGTGGCACATACCAGCCGTAATCACTTCTTGCTCGCCTTGTGCTTGGCAAGTAGCTCGACTTTAGACAACTTTTGCACCGTATCCCAAGTACCTGCATCCCGCTCGGAGCGGATTGTGTAGAGAATATACATGCATGCGATGAGGGCGATGTGAACACTCGTGCAATACGGGCAGATGTGAGGGGCGCCTTCGACGAGTGTGAGTTCGACGATGACCAACCAAATGATTCCGGGGATGCTGGGTAAACTGAGCCACCATGCATAATCGACGTATGACTTGGCCCAATCAGCCTTCATGTCCAAGAAAATAGTGAGTGTGATCCACCCTAAGGCTGCGAAGGCCATGATTCCAATAACGCCCCATGGCACACCGAAGAATTCAGAGTAGACCGGGTCGCCAATCACAGAGCCACACTGAACGATACCTTCTGCAGCACAGTATTGGGAACCTCCTGTGACCATCTCATTGTGAATCATCCAGGTCCATGCACTGGCGGCCAAACCACCCATCTCAACGACGAAAAGTCCGAGGAGACGTCGCCGAATCTGGCTCATCTCTGCAAGTTGCGAAATCTTCACGTTACTGGCGATTACACAGCCGATTGCCATGACTACCAAGAAGGTGACCAAGGGGCCGTGTTCCATCATTGGGTCACTCATTCAAGCACTCTCCGATAAGTGGTATGCGAGGGCATCGCTAGGTTCGACCAATGGGTCACTGTGGTTCTGGTGAAGTGCGCTGTTCCAAACAACGATTCCATCGGGGGACAGAAGCAGATGGAATGGAACACCAGGTGGGTTGTAGTCATTGAAGGCCCGCATGTTGATGTCATCCACATATGGCCAATTGTGTGGGCCACCAGTCCGACCATTGCAATTCCGGCTGTCCTGATAGCAGCCATCATAGTCGCCTTTCTCTTGGAAGGCTACCGTTTCTGCTCGGCTGTGAGTTGACTTGAGCATGCCCACTGAAATTGTGACAAATTGCACGGTTGTACCAAACTCAGAATGTAAAGATTCCATTGCTGGAGCATCGTCCCAACAGTGTGGGCAATCAGTATCCATGAATTGCAGGAAAATGAATGTCCCTGACTGTCCTTGTTCCCAAGAGTGATTGATGAAATCATACAATCGGAAATCGTTCCAATTTCCATTCTCATGCGCCATAGCGACAATGTCGGGGGCCAATTGACCCTCGTCGACACCAATGTCGGCGGGTGGAGCCAACGTCCAGACGATGATGAGTACCGCCGTCAATATGGCTGAGATTGCGAAGAATGAATTGACGCGAGCGTCGGCATTCTCATCGTTAACGAGCGATTTCGTGTTCCTTCGTGTTGTTTGCATTACAATCCTATCTCCTGAATCAATGTGGAAGCTGTGTGTCGGATGGAATCCTCAGAATTGAACTTCGGGTCGAATCCGGTGGCAAAAAGTGCGGACGGGTCAAGCATTGTCTTGGGGACGTCTCCCGCCCATCCGCGATCGCCACCCGTGTATTCGATGCTGACATTCTCAAAGCCTGTTTCTTCGATAACAATCTCTGCAATTCGACGAACACTGCAGGTATCTTCGGTACCGAGATTGAAGCAATTCACTTGCTCGTCGGTTGTCTCGGTCAAATGGACCATCGCGCGTGCGCAATCCATGACCTCCATGTATGATTTTTCTTGGCGACCGTTTCCAAGCACTTCGAGGCGTGAAGAATCCGCCTTGAGTTTGTGAATGAAATCGAAGATGACCCCATGTGTCCCACGTGCGCCGACGATATTTGCGAAGCGGAACAACCAGGCCTTGAGTCCAAATGTACCCACCCAACTGGTGATGAGTGCTTCCGAACCCAGTTTGCTCGCCCCATACAAACTGATGGGGAACAGTGGACCATATGATTCGGGTGTTGGCATCTCAGATGCCTCTCCATAGACCACGCTGCTGCTCGAGAATGCAATGTTTTTCACATCGGCACAGCGCATCGCCTCTAGTACGTTGTATGTTGCAACGGTCCCTTGCTTGAGATCCGTGTCGGTGACACGAGTACCCAAGCGAATGTCAGGGTTTGCTGCAAGGTGGAAAACGAGGTCGATTCCATCCATCGCAGCTTTGACAGCATCAAGGTCGAGAAGATCGCCTTCGATGAAGTGGATTGAATCGCCATGATGTGCAAGGAATTCGTGCCGCCCGCTACTCATGTTATCGTAGACTGTGACACTGTCTCCCCGGGCAACCAAGCGGTCGACGAGGTGTGAACCAATGAAACCGGCACCTCCGGTCACGAGGACATTCATCATGCCGGCGACAGGGGAGTTGTTCTTCAATGCCACGTTTACTGGGATATTCATTTTTATTCACTTTCCCTCCGCTTTGCGGAGTGAATCAGTTTCAATTTTATTGGACCCCTTGTCGAAATTGATGTGGTCTGCCGCTCCCCAGTCCGCTTTCTGTCCCCAAAGCCGCGGGACTGGAGTTGAAAAATATGGCAAAAAGAAACACAAAAAATAGCAAGCAAGTGAACGAAAAGGAAGAGACAGGTATGATGTCGAGTCTGCTAGTCGGTTATGTCCGACGAAGCAATGCAGGTGGAGCAATTAAGCTCTCAATCAATACCAATGCCTTCGGAGATTGCGAGACATATACGACCGCTGACGGTCAAACATACGCGTCATTGGTCATCAGTCTCGATGCAATACGCAAGGTCATCGATGGAGATCGCGCAGTCACCACTGTGAGTCAATTGATCTTTGACTGAGCGAATACGTCGCCGGGGTAGCCCCCCGGCGGCACTTCGCTGATTCGCCCATAGGGCGAGATTTTTGGGGAAGTGTTGAAATGCGTTCCCCGAAGCCCAATGTGTATGGAAGATGTGCCCGAAGAGGTCGTCGAACCCATCGTTTGGGATGGTCCTATCATCGCTGGCATGCCGGTTTTCAATGAAGAGGAAACCATCGGCAGCGTCGTTCTTTCCTGCAAACCTCAGGTGGACGAGGTACTCTGTGTCGATGACGGATCTTCTGATTCATCTTCTCGAATTGCGCGCTCTTTGGGAGCGACTGTGCACCACCACAGAGCAAATCGAGGCTATGGTGGTGCTCTCAAGACCATTTTTGATACCGCCAAGGAACGACGCGCCCGCGCACTGGTCATCTTAGACAGCGACGGTCAGCACGATGCGAGTGATATTCCGACTCTGCTCGCACCCATCATTTCTGGAGATGCAGATGTTGTCATCGGCTCCCGGTTTGTGGCCGGAGGTGGTGCGGAGAGCATGCCCACATATCGGGCGCTTGGAATCAAAGTCATCACCGCAGCATCCAACCTTGGTAGCGACCTCAACATCAAGGACACGCAAAGTGGTTTCAGGGCCTTTGGCCCGAAGGCGCTTGAGCGATTGAATTTCGACCACGATGGAATGGAATCTTGCCTTGAAATTCTCAATGCTTGTGATGACCTCCAACTTCGTGTCATAGAAGTGCCGACAAAAATCCGTTATGATGTTCCAAAGGGTAGTCGATACACGGCCCTCTCCCATGGATTTACCGTTCTGAGTTTTGCACTGATTTCACTCTCTCAAAAGAAGCCGCTCCTGTTCTTTGGATTGCCTGGCATTTCATTGCTTGCGACCGGTGCAGCCATCGGGATGAGAGCACTGAACGAAGTCGAGGGCCTGACCGATGGTGGCATCTCCCTTTCCGTCGGCCCGGGATTGACAGCTGCATGGATTGGAATGTTGGGCGCGTCTCTTTGCTTCGCCGCACTTGTCCTACACGGTGCTCGCCGGCTGATGCGACGCCTGTTGATCCAAGAGTTCGGGCTTGACTGAAAGGTGCACAAGAGGTCCCATAGGGACCTCTTCCATCCGTTCCCTTCAATATCATATGATGATTCGAAGGGACGATGAGCGATTCTGATTCAACAGAATATGAACCCTCAGAACCGGTTCTACCGGTATCTGACGGTGAGTCTGCCATCATGCGCTTGCGGACGATGTGGGCAGGCGCTTCAGATCGTATGGATTCAGCAGGGGAATGGGTTCACGATGCAATCGAATCACCGATTCGTGGATTTTACCGAGGCTTGCACAAATCTCCGGGTGCTGTCATCGTCATCCTACTTCTCGTCACAGGATTCATTGGACAGTATTCGGTCGACTTTCAACACCAAATCAATGGGGATGTCGAGGTCTACTTGCCCGATGGTGCTGAATCAAAGGACTTGTTGCTTGAAGTCCGAGAAGGGTGGTCAACAGATATCGTGATGCTTTACATCCACACAGACAATGCAATTCACGATGTCTCGGAACGAGGGACTTGCGAAGAAATTGACGATTGTGAACACAATGTGACGAGTGTAGAAGTCCTCAACCAGTTGTCCTACCTTGAGGGCGATGATGACAGTAGTCAGGGAAATTATGCCCGCGGATTGGATTGGGACAAAGAGGATCGAGGGCGAAATGATGGAGTGGTCTGGGTCTTATCACCAGCCCAGATTATCAAAGAAGAAAACAGTGCGCAGAATCGATTTAGATGCGCAATGGAAGAGCACGGGGTCGCAGGATTCAACCTCGATGATTGTCCCATTACAACCGCCAGCCCAAACGATGGTTATGTCATCCCTCAGGACCAAAATACCGTCAATGAAATGGTAGAAAATTCTGGCAGCCTGATGGATTCCTTCGTTCGAGATACCAACGGCGATGGTATTTGGGATACCGCTGTCATCGTTATGGGAATCCGCTTTGAGATGGAGGGGACGCAAATCGATGCTCGTCCTGACCCAAAGGGTGAGCCGGGTGAAACCATCAAGGATCACAAGGCATTCCTGCTCTACACCGAGAAACTAATCTACGAAGAATCGGATAAGGAGATTTGTCCACTTTGTGATCGAAAATACACAGACACACTTTCACCTATGTGGTATGAAAATGAAGATACGGGTGAGCGGGGATGGAGAACACCTGAATCGCCCTGCAACAATGAGGAAGGTGAAGCATACAGTCGATGTGCGATTACGGTCACGGGACTGACCCCAGTTCTGCATGATGTTTCTGATGCTGTTTACGTCCAACTCGAAAAGATGCTGCCCTGGTCACTCGCATTCGTTGCTGTGACCATGCTAATTCTGCATCGCAACCCCAAGGTTCTGATTATCTGCGGGACTCCAATCATCATGAGTTTGGCTGTGACCTTTGGCATCACTGTGATGGCCGATATTGAACTCACACCGATGATTATTGCCGCTGGACCGATTCTAATCGGACTGGGTGTAGACTATGCTTTACACCTGATAAACAGAATAGAAGAAGGGCGGAATGAACGTTTAGAGGAAGCAGCAGAAGAGGCATGGCGCAAACAACGCGAAGGGTTGCAAACCGAGGACCTTGAGGCGTGGGATGCAGAGGTATACCTCGGGGCCACAGTCGATGCTGTGATGACCACAGGGAATGCAATACTGCTTTCAGCACTGACCACAATCGTGGGATTCAGTGTTCTCGCATGGCCCTTCCTCGTCCCGATTAAGCCCATGCGAACCGTCGGTTTGACACTCGTGCTTGGAATCGCTTGCACATTCTTCTTCTCGATGGTGATGGTGCCCGTACTTGGCTGGGTTCTACGATATCGAAAGAAAGGATTGGAGTCTGCAGACAAGGCTTGGCAGAAAATTGGCAAAATTCCCGTGGTTGGGTGGTGGGCGGTTATTCTGGTCGCCTTCTTGATCAGTGCTGGCGGCCTGTATATGATGGCCGATACGATGGGTGACGATATTACGGGATCCTCCGATGAAGTCCCACCGGGTCTCGAATCATACCAGACATTGGCCGAATATAGTCGAGTGTTTGAAGGTGGGCAGACGAACATGTTCATCGTCGATGCAACCCAACATACGGGTGAAAATGATGCACCGATACGGGATTTAGCTGTGCTTGATTCGATCTCTGACATGGAGGAACGGATCGATGATGTTCCTGAAACAACAACCGTGAGTTTGGTAACGATTCTAAAGGCGGTGCATGTGGATTTGGGAATTCCCGGTGTAGAGTCACAGAGTCTGTGGGAAATCCTGCATGACGAGTGCTGGAACATCACGCGAAATCCCGACTTTAGTGATGTATTGCATCCCGAGTGTCTACCCTATTTGGGTTCCAGTCAACCACAGATGGTGAATGTGGCATTCGATACGTTATCGGTTGAAATTCGCTCGATGCTGATGAATGAATACGACGAGTCGATCGGAGGTGAGACGCAAACTTTGGTGTATGTGAATCAACCCTATATCAACCTCCGAGATGCGGGAGAATTGAGGAACGAAATCGATGGTCTACTCGCGGCCGGGTTCGCGTCCCTGCCAGCCGTTCAAGTGAGTGATTTAACAGGTGGATTGCCACTCTCACTGGACATCAACAAAGGTGTTCACGATGCACAAACCGATGCGACGATTATGACCATGTTTGTCCTCCTATTTGTGATGGCCATTCTGTTCCGTTCATTCCGACTTGCATTCTTCACCATGACTGCGGTGGGAGTGGTCGTCTTATGGCAGCCCTTGCTGATGTATAGCGGCGATGTGAACGTCAACGTCTTTACCGCAATGGTTTCGACGATCGTATTCGGTATCGGCGTCGATGATTCAATCCACATTATCGATCGTATTCGTGAAGAGAACGAAACGCCAGCGGGTATTGTCAAAACGGTATCCAGAACAGGCCAAACCATCTTCGAAACAACAGCGACAACCTGTGCTGGATTGGGCGCTGGCCTCTTGGTTGACATCCCAGGATTGAGGAATTTCTTCTTCCTGATGATGATGCTGATTACGCTCGCCTTGTTGACCAGTTCGATTCTCCTGCCAGCCATGCTGGTCGGATGGCACACGATGATGTTCAGAATCAAGGGTAAGGGAGAATATCAGGATCTCGACATCGATGTTGTCGTTGCGAATAGTACCACATTGGATGCGATACTCGATTAATTCACCCTATGGGTGAAAATCAGAAATGCGGTAGATTGAATGCTTGAATATACCTAGAGTGGGTATGAGCCGCCGCGCAGCCTTCCTACTCGTGGCCTCGATGTTGGCAGCTTCTTGGGTCGGAGTACTCACACCAGTAATTGCCACAGATGCTCGCTCCAATGAAGGCATGTCCATTATCATTTCAAAAGAGGTTTGGTCGTCATCTGAAACATTTGAGGCGACCGTTGGTCTATGGGGACTCAACATGGGGAGGGCATATACATTGGAATGGCAAATCCGCACAGGAAATGGCACGATGGGACCCAATGCAATCGTTCACAATGGATCTCATATTTTCACTGCCAACTCTTCTGCGATGCAAATACAGGTTGAAGCAAACCATCTAGGTTCCTCATCTACACACCTCCATCGACTGCTTGTAAATCTGTCAGATATCAGCGGAAACATCATTGGCGAACAAGTGAATTTTAGTTCATTCACGAACACGTTGCCAGTTGCCTATTCCGACATCATCTTCTTTGGCGACTCTCTATCGGATATGGGGAACTCGTACAATCAGTGGGGTACGCCTGATAGTCCACCATATTGGAATGGTCGATTCTCCAATGGAGAGGTTTGGGCCGAACAATTTGGTCAATTTATGGGATTGAGCATGGTTGCAGGTCGAGGGACGGCCAATGGAAACAATCGTGCCTATGGTGGGGCTCATTCAGGTGATGGGACATACCTGTTTGTGATCCCAAATGTCGGGAAACAAGTTGACGATTATCTGCAAAATCATCAAATTAATGCAAATGAATTGGTGGTTATTTTCTGTGGAGGGAATGACTTCGTACACAGTGACGAAACCGATACACAGCAAGTTGTGGATAATATCGAGGGACATATGACCGATTTAACAGGGGCAGGGGCGACTGAATTCCTCATTATTGAGTTGCCACCACTCGACACGGTTCCCAGAGTTTCTGAGGAACGAGATTCTGCGGGTATTGCGGTCATGCACGAACGCATTCTCGATTTCAACCAAAAATTACACGCGATGTTGGACAATACCGTAAACAGTACATCACTGACCATCCATAGAGGAATGGCATGGGGTATGTTTGACATTGTCTACAACAATCCTTCCCACTTTGGACTCACCAACATTACACATCCTGCCTGTGACCATGATGGTTACACGTGTGAGAATGATGATACGATTGCTACGAACGCTGAGGAATACATCTTTTTTGACAAAATGCACCCAACGTTGACCATGCACGATTTGATCGACCTATACATTAGAGAGTTGATGGGTGTTGACGATTTAGATGGAGATGGTCTTGCCGACATTTATGACAATTGCACAGATACCTTGCCCGGCACAGAAATCGGAAGTGATGGGTGCGACATCCCCCCACCAGACGCCGATGAAGATGGGGTAATCGATGAGGATGATCTGTGTCCAAACACAGACCCTGGACTCACCGTAGATGAGAATGGTTGTGCAATCAACCAAATCGATAGTGACCAAGATGGTGTCATGGATGACATCGACCAATGTCCCTACACTCAACTCGGATGGGAGGTCAACAGTGTTGGATGCTCATCCTGGGAAATCGATGGTGACGATGATGGTGTTGTCGATGCCGAAGATGACTGTCCAGAAACTGATCAAGGTGAAGACATCGATGGAGATGGATGCGCAGACAATCAATTGGATACCGATGATGACGGCGTGACCGACGATTTGGATGCATGTCCAGGTACACCTCGTGAAGAATTGGTCAACGTATTAGGCTGCTCAGAATCACAGTTGGATAACGATGATGATGGGGTCTTCAACAACGCTGATCTTTGTCCCAATACACCGTATGGGGAACCAAATGTCAATGCAGAAGGATGTGGCCCGTCTGAAAGGGATTCAGACGGAGATGGTGTAAACGATGATGTCGATGTCTGCCCAGATACCGAATGGTTGGCTGAAACCGATGACAATGGGTGTGCCGCAGACCAGAGGGACACAGATGGGGATGGGCGGAAAGATTCCGTGGATGGTTGCCCAATGGTTTGGGGCTCACTGAATGGTTGTCCTGTTCTGTCGATTGAATTGAACTTGGTCGAAGTGCCCGATAGTGAAACACGGACAGCCAACATATCAATCTCCATCACTTGTGAAAGCGATTGTTCGATGAATTGGGTATTACAAGAGGGTGATGAAGTCATTTCAGAGGGCGGGAATGCCTACAATGGAACGTATTACGTCTACTACACAAATACGGTTGATGAGGCAAAGGAATTGAGTGCACGTGTCAGCATTGACGGCATGTGGAAGGATACGCTAATGACCGTGTACTTCCCTCCAATTGAGGACCCTGGAGAGCAAGTGGACAACCAAACTGATTCTGCGGATCAGGGCGTGGATGATGACAGCCCTGATACAGCGGGTGACCAAGGTGCAGGCTTCGAGATGGATACGAGTTCGATTGCCATGATTGCCATGTTGCTACTATTCAATGTCGGCGTGGTAGCTGCAATCATGGCAGCCCGTTCCAAATCCAAACAGAAGAGTGATGGGCGAGAGAGAGCCATGGCGGCCTTTGAGAGGGATTTGTTTGCAGATACTGGTCCGGTAGAAAATTTGCCAGAGATGCCAGAAGCAGCACCTCCACCAGTGGTGGAAACTGAAACCATTCAAGAGGGGAATGAAACCATTACTGATCTGCCAAATTTTGGAGACCTGCTCGATTGAATGGGAACGACGCGACAGGCGTCTCACTCGTGGGTATACAGACGTATAATCAGGGGTTTAGTAACGAGGTATTTATCCAATAACTTAGTGGAAATAATGTGTTCGAAGATTTGGCCTCATTGTGGGGCATATGCTGTGAGACTCCTGAAATCCTGGAAGCACAGCGATTAGTTGATAGTGAGTTGGTCATAACTACAGCAATTGCAAATCGCATTGTAAATCACGCTGAACCTGATACAATATGTTGTTCCGACTTGGTTCGTGATGGTGTCGAAGGTGTCGTACAATTTCGTCCGGAATGGAGCGACCAATTTGGAAATGTCGACTTAGTTATCATCGGCGACAACCTTGCTACAATATTTGAAGTAAAATTTGCAACGAGAAACGAGAATGTGGGAGGAACCGCTGCGCATGATACTTTTTGGCTGTATATTTACGATCTAATTGTGACTTGGCTTCAGAAATCCGAAAATGAGGGATGTGTATCATATTGTTTGGCAGTAGTTGAATCAAGTGAATTCTTGCATTCTTATACTGAGAGAGAACCTGAGTTTCAAGGATTTGATGAGGAGTTCCCCTCAGTTTGGGCTCAAGCATTCTCTGTAGGTGAAGGGCAGCAAAGTGCTGAATTGACATTCTCCCCCAGTTTGGCAAGAAGAAGCGCTGGAAGAGGCATTCGACAACCTGCTAGGTTTGAACTGCCAGAATCGTTGACAAGGAAGCATATATCCCGGGCCTTAACTGGTGCTATGAATTCGAAATTGTTGGGTTTGTTTCTGCGTGGCGATTCGTCTATTAGGATTGAGTATGATTTCTATTCTCAACAAGTTGGAGATTATCATGTAATGGTACTTTGTGAAATTACTGATGTTGTCGTTATAGATGAATTTGGGGAAGAACACGCAGACGTGAATAGTGTTCTTCATTTCCTACCTTGACATATAGTTCATGAGGATTGGTCGATTCTAGCGACTAATCAACTCAGATATATTGGAAGGAGTTGTCCGAACTCCCTGTGTATTTTTCTTTGTAGTACAATGGGCGTTCAGTCCCCAAGTACACTCGCTACCCATGCGATTGACATAGTTACCACTAGGACTGATTGAATGGGATCAGGAGTAAGCCCCTTTCTGTTCGCCGTTTCCGGTTAACCACATTCAACTATGCATCCTACCCGTTCCTTCCGGTGCCGTCAATGGAACTGTTTGGACTTGCTGCGGTGGGGGTGTTCGTTCCAGTCGGTTTCGGGAAATCTCCTCCTTGCGGATTCATCGTGCGCCCGAACCGATTCGTTGCTTCTACAGAGCCTGCCCTCCCGGACATCCGCCTTGCGACGGACCACCTGCACCTATGCAGAGGGGACTTTCCTCAGTGTCGTACACTGTCAGTGGTCCTCCTGATCC
>Ga0066836_10000241_pt1 | contig 24502 bp, 19 predicted proteins | sample ETNtaG_18_FD_71568 | JGI IMG/M metagenome (GOLD analysis project Ga0066836, IMG submission 71568) | Marine microbial and viral communities from oxygen minimum zone, Eastern Pacific Ocean - ETNP201302SV91 | ecosystem: Environmental > Aquatic > Marine > Oceanic | place: Pacific Ocean: Eastern... | reverse complement strand
GACTGATATATTTTTTCTTTAGTATTTCCAATGACTACAATCTTTATTTTCATAATTTGAAATATTTTTTAACAAAATTAATTGTTAAACTAAAAATAGATATTAGTTATTACGATGGTATATCAAAAAATAAATAGTATGTATATTATACCAAATGATAACTAGTATAATATTTAGGACGAAAGATTTTGATTATTAAGAATCAGATGAAGTAGCTCGTACCCAAGAACGTCTATTTTGGAATGCTTCAATTTTTAAGTTTGCCCAATCTTCAACAATATCCTTAAGCTGTGATGACTCTTCTGGATGATCAGATAAATTAGAATCAATAAGATTCAATAATTGGCCTTTACGCTCCTGGACCTGACCGTAAGTGGCAATCTCTTCATTAGATATTTCTTCTTTCTCTTCAGCTATACGTTTTTTTTGTTTTTCAGCGGATAATCTTTTTTCTTGACTATTGTTAACCATCGCATAAAGCATAACAGCAAGGATAACGATTAAAACGATTGTGTTAATATCCATTATAATTCTCCTTTAAGATTCATTTATGGTATAGTCATTTCAACAGGGATACCCAAAGGTCCTGTCCACCATAGTACAATGATTAAGGATAAAACAATTAATGCCGCAGGCCAGCCAAGAGTTGCCATACGAATAAAATCTTTACTTTGCAATTGGCCACTGGCATATACTATTGAACTTGCGGGTGTACCTATTACAAGCCAATATGCCATAGATGTAGAAATTGCCAAGCCTACACCTACTAAAAGAGGATTGGTTCCAGAACTTTGTGCCATATCAAGCACAACAGGACCTATGACGGCAACTGTAGCTCCAGCGCTCATTAGATTAGTAAGAACTGCACCAATTACACACATAAGAATCACTAACCCTGTACCAGAATCAAGGCCTAAGGGAGCAACAAGAGACATAATTTGATCTGCAAACCAACTGGATGCACCAGTATTTTTAAAAACAATTCCAAGGCTTATACAACCAGCATACAGCACTATGACACCCCAACTAACTTTGTCTTCATAATCCTTCCAGGATGTCAGTCCAAATAACATGTAGAGTACTGCTCCAGAAATTGCTATTCCTCCTAACCCTAAGGAAAATCCTAGTATATCTTTTACTAAAGATTTATCAGTAATCCATAGAAAAACAACTAGAGCCATGATTCCTGCAACCAATTTTTGTTGGTTTGTCATTGCACCATGTTTTTCCAAATCTTTTTTAAGTAATCCAACTGCTTCACTTAGGTCATTCACTTCTGGTTTAAATAAAAATGGTAATAAAAAAGCCATTACAGCCGACATAACAACAGTATACATAAAACCCATGGAAAGCCAACCCATGAAAGAGATATCGATATCCATATTTCCTAAGAATCCAATCATGAGGGCATTACGAGCACCGCCAGTTGGACTCATTGGGCCACCGATCATGCAACCGACTGCTATGCTAACCATCAATAAGGTACCAAGAGTAGGTGCGGGAGTTGATTTATTTGTTAAAGTATATAATGCCAAAGCAATTGGAACGTACATTGCAGCAACAGCGTGTTCACCTACAAAGGCTGTAGGTATAGCAGTGCCTAATAAAATACCTATTACAATTGACCGTGTTTTGGTGCCAGCCATATTCACGACTAACATTCCTACTCGTTTATCTAGGCCATATTTTACGAGAGTTGCACCTAATGCAAGTGAACCTGCAATAAACCAGACTGCATCATGAGCATACGTTTTTGCTAAGATTGATGGTGATGTGATTCCAAAAAATAATTGTACAAGACCAATTAAAAGTGCGACTGCTGGCATTGGTACAGCTTCTGTTGCAAAGAACACTACACAGGTTGCTAGTAAAGCCATGGTGAGCTTTATATGAATGGCCAAGTTATCACTGTTACCGACAAAGCTTTTATTGGATTCACTAAGGTTTGGAAAAATCTCTGCAGCTTTTTCTATCATTGATTGAGGTGTCGGAAGAATAAAACCAATTAGAAAAAAAATCATTATACCAATTCCAAGCCATTTGAAATCGGTTGTTTTGGCGAATCCGCCACTGTTATTGTTATTTGTGTCACTCATAATTGGGCTAAATGTGCCAAAGAAATATATTAAAAACAATAGTGCAACTTATTCTAGAGTTTCTTTTTTGTTTTAATTGACTTCCACCTAATTTTAAGAAGCAAACATGAGTATAATCCGCACCATAGTTTCATTATTAATTATTTTTCCTATTAAAATTGATGGGAAAGATACTATTTTTAAAAAATACAAATTTACTCAAATCATGTCAGTCCCGGATCTTTCATTTTTAGATAATGTATACACAGGTTTAGATATTTTACAGCAGATGGACTTTAAACCTTTAGAAAACAAATCTATTGCAATATTAACTAACCAAACTGCTATGAATAGGAATGGTAAACATATTCTGGATCTATTAAAAGATACTCAAGATATAAAAGTCTCCTTTATCCTATCGATGGAGCATGGGCTATGGGGCCTTGATGATAATCGTGCAAAAATGATTGGCAGGGATTATATAGATCCAATACATAATGCTCAAATAATAGATTTGCATAATACCTATTTGTATCCTCCTCACTGGGTGATGGATAGTATTGATTTAATTCTAGTTGATTTTCAAGATACTGGTAGCAGGTACACAACCTATTTAGCCACCTTGTCAAAAGTATTTGAATCTGCCTCGGATCACGAAGTTCCGATAATTTTATTAGATAGACCTAATCCTATACGTGGTGATATTGTGGATGGTCCAGTACCAAGGACGGAGTTCCAGTCTTTTGAATCTTATCATCTACTACCTATAAGACATGGACTTACTCTGGGAGAAATATGTATTATTATAAATGAGATGGGTTGGGCAAAAGATTCAAAAAGAGTAAAGTTAGTTATAGTCCCAATGGCAAACTGGGATAGAACAATGTGGTTTGATGATACAAAGCTAGTTTGGCGTAATCCATCACCATCATTAATTAATCTATCAAATCTTCTGGCATATAATGGGATGGATCTTTTCAGAGGGAGTAATATGAACATTGGTTTTGGTACAAAAGTACCATACTTAGTGGTTGGTGCTCCATGGCTGGCAGTGTCTTTCATCATTGAAAAGTTAAACGACCAGAATTTGCCAGGTGTTGAGTTTAAGGAAATTAATTATCGCCCAAGAGGATCTATATATTATGCAAGAGTACCAAAATTTGATGGCGAAGCTTGTGGTGGTATTAAAATTGAAATTAAAGATAGAAATACTTTTAAACCAATTACTACAGCTACAACAATTTTAATTTTAATTCAACAACTTCACCCGCTTGAATTTCGATGGGAGGATAATAATTACATTGATAAACTTTTTGGAACAAAAGAATTAAGGATTATTGCAGCACAAAAGAAATCGCCAGATCATTTGCCTGCAATATGGTATCAAGATGTATACAAGTTTAATGAATTTAGAAAACCCTTTCTGATCTATAAATGAAGAAAAATTTTCTTTTTATGTTTCTTAGTATTGTAATTGGACAGACTCTACCAACAGTGCCCAACAATGTTTTTCGTTTATCAATAGGTGCTGATGTATCAAACCATAAATGGAATTTAGGTGAAAAGAAATTCTCATTGCATGGTATTGCCCTGCATTATTTTGACCCATACACTCATAATGATTCTTTACGATTTTCCTCTAATTTTGATTTATTTTATCCTGGTTCAGTTTATTTAGATTCATCAACAACTGTGGAAGCATGGCTTAATTCACTTAATGAAGAATATTCTATTTCATTACCAAATTTGGGTCCACAGAATATTGATACATCTTCAAGTATGTTATACAATGGTTTTTATTCAGAATACCGAGAAAGGAAAACTAATGGTAAAATAATAAAAATTGATTATGGAATGTCAAATGAAGTGACATTAAGTGCCACAATACCTTTTATGGATATGTATACTATAAACCAATCATTTTCTGATTATTCCATTAATCCAATCCAAGGTGCACAAGCATTGGTTAATTATCATCAGATTGTGAAAAATAATTATAATACATTTTTTAATTCTAGTTCATTTTCAAATTTGCCTGGAAAAATCCAAGATACGCTTGAAATGATATATAATATATATTACAAACCTGATATGGATACTCTTTATGGTGGAGATTATTCTGCTAATTGGGTTTTTCAATCTCAAGATGATCCTATAAACAACTTACTAATTGATCCGCGTTTTATCCCGAATGGTATTAATAAGGATTCTGTAACTCTAAGTGATTTAGTGAACTATTATTACCCAACACAGAAATCAAGTAATGGATATGGTGATATAAGCGTAGGTGTAACCATTCTTCTCAAGGGAGAACCTTCCTGGGCTATAGAGGAACCGGTTAATTCTTTATATGGACAAATTTCTTTAAGTATACCATTTGGGAAAACGATATCATCATATAAAGATAAAGGTGTTGGTAAAAAACAGTTTACTGAAGTTAACATGGGTTATGGTGTAAATCGTTGGAAAATAGGTTTTTATGGTAATAAGGAATTTAAAAGTAAAATGCAGGGTCGACTATTTGTTCAGAGTCACTTGCATTTTAGTACAGTAACGACCTTGAATACACCCGTATTGTTATTCTCAGGTGGTCACACACATCAAGACTCCATTCTGAGCTTAATAGGTAATACTTACAAATATAATAGGGGTACGGGTTTCTCAATGAAAGTTGGAGGGGAGTTTGAACCCAAAAAGAATAGATTACGATTGCTTGGAGAAATTTCTCCAGTCTATAAAGGTAAAGATAATTATTCATCAAAGGATCCCGTTTGGGATAATTGGATGGAAAATCAAATCGGTTCAAGTAACTATATCGATTTAAAATGTGAGATTTGGTTAATAAACTCTGTTTCAAAATATCGTTTTGGCCCCTATTCATTTGATTTATTTGCTGGATATAATACTACACTATTAGCAAATAATAATTATCTGGGGTGGAATGCTTATGCTGGTATAATAACATTTTACCAAGGATGGTAGATTCAATTGTTGGGCTATAGTAGGCAAGCATGGAGCTGGGCATTTTATGATTGGGCAAATTCGGCATTCTCAACAACTGTAGTGGCTGGGTTTTTCCCAATATTTTTTGGAGCATATTGGGCAGATCCAACCGATGTAAATCAAAGCACATTGCAGCTTGGCATTGCTAATTCCATCGCTTCAATAATTATTGCATTAATTTCACCTATATTAGGTGCCATAGCTGATTGCGCATCTACCAAGAAAAAATTTTTAATTACCTTTGCCTTTTTAGGTATTTCAATGACTGGAGGATTATGGTTTATCGAACAAGGAGAATGGAAACTTGCTGTATTTGTTTATATAATGGCTTCTATTGGTTTTATGTCAGGAAATATTTTTTATGATTCTTTATTACCTAATGTGGCAAAGAGAAATTATTTAGATCATGTGTCCTCTTTTGGTTATGCCCTTGGATATTTGGGTGGTGGAATATTATTTCTGATTAATGTATTAATGTATCTTAATCCAAGTTTATTTGGTATACCCGATGCTACAACCGCTGTTAAATTGTCATTCGTTTCAGTAGCATTTTGGTGGGCTATTTTTACTGTTCCGGTGTTACTATTTGTACCTGAACCCCAAAATAAAAAAGCTGTACCCTTGGGAAAAGCTTTGGTAAATGGTATAAAACAGGTTAAAAACACATTCAGGCATATACGTAAAATGAAGATTATTGGGACTTTTCTCTTAGCATATTGGTTGTACATTGATGGTGTAGATACTATTATAAAGATGGCTGTCAAGGCGGCTTCTTCACCAGAATATGGATTTGAAACATCAGACTTGATTATTGCATTATTAATGGTGCAATTCATTGCTTTTCCATCGGCAATAATTTATAATAGGTTTGCACAAAAGATTGGTACAAAAAATGCAGTATTTATTGCAATTGGTGGATATGCATTGGCAACTTTTTTAGGTTATTATATGACAGATCGTATTCATTTTTTTGGGCTAGCAGCGCTTATAGGATTATTCCAAGGTGGAATTCAAGCTTTAAGTAGGAGTTTATATGCGAGGCTGATACCAAAAAATATGGAAGCGGAATTTTTTGGGTTTTACAATATGTTAGGAAAGTTTGCGTCAGTTATAGGACCTCTTTTAATGGGGTGGATTACTGTGATAACTGGAAGTGTTAGGTTTGGTATTTTATCGATATTGATTCTATTCATTGCAGGGGGATTGCTTCTCAGAAAAGTAGATTTTGAAGAAGGAGAAAAAATTGCACTAGAATTTGGAGAAAATTAATTTCCTAAATTTGTTGTTTTAAAAAAGTTTTGTGATTTAACTTTGTTGGAGATTAGGCCCCGTTGATATGGCGTGCTCTTCAGGGAAAGCAGTTTTCCGAGGGTTTCTCGACGGGGCCATTTATTATCAACGATTTAGATGTATATTATATTTCAAGAATAATTCTTATGATGGATTCTTTTATAACACGTTATTCCCAACTTGTAATGCCTCAAGACGCGAATGTATTAGGAACACTTTTTGGAGGTCAGATGGTCTCCTGGATGGATATCTCCGCATCAAAGGCAGTCCATAGATTTCTAAAAGAAACTGATGCCGATGCTGCACTTACACGCGCGATAGATGCGATCGAATTTAAAGAGACTGTTCACGTTGGTGATTGGGTGAATTTTGAAGCATCAATTATTTCTACTGGGAATTCTTCAATTGTCATTCAGATTGATGCTTATAAAGAAACAAAAAATATTGAAAAAGTATTAGCTTGCACTGCAAAGTTTACTTTTGTTTCAGTAAAAAAAAATAAAAATGGGATATATAAAAAAATCAATCATAACCAATCTATTAGGTAAATAATATGTTTCATCCTCAAGATAATCTATCAAAAAATGCTCATATAGGTTCATTAAATCATTATCAAGAATTATATAATCAGTCTATCAAATCACCAGAAAAATTTTGGTCTGATATTGCAAACAGATTATATTGGGAAAAAACTTGGGATAAGGTGCGAGAGTTTGAATTCAAAGAAGGAGAAATCAAATGGTTTTTAGGTGGTAAACTAAATGCCTGTTACAATTGTATTGATCGTCATATCGATAATGGATATGGTAATGAAATTGCTTTAATTTGGGAAGGGAATGACCCTCACCAATCAAAAAAATATACATATAATAGTTTATTAAAGGAAGTAGCACAGTTTAGCAATGCCTTAAAGCATCTTGGTGTAAAGAAAGGTGATCGAGTGTGCCTCTATATGCAAATGATCCCTGAGTTGGCAATAGCAGTTTTAGCATGCGCACGCATAGGAGCAGTACACTCAGTTGTGTTTGGAGCTTTTTCAAGTGATTCTTTGAGGGATCGAATCAATGACTCAAAGTGTAAGGTTCTTGTTACGCAGGATACAGGTGTTAGAGGTAATAAACAAAATATTCCTATGAAGACTAATGCTGATAATGCTGTAAGTCAGACTCCATCCATTGAACATGTAATAGTCGTTCGTAGAACAGGAGAACATGTTACAATGAATACAAACCGTGATATTTGGTGGCATGAGGCTATTTCAGGAGTAACATCAGATTGCCCTCCAGAAGTAATGGATGCAGAAGATCCGTTATTTATACTATACACATCAGGCTCAACTGGTAAACCTAAAGGTGTTTTGCATACTACAGGTGGATATTTAACATATGTTTCATATACGCATGAAATGGTTTTTGATTACGCGCCGGGAGATATCTACTGGTGTACCGCTGATTTAGGATGGATAACTGGACATTCATATATTGTATATGGCCCCTTGTCAAATAGGGCAACTACAATAATATTTGAAGGTGTTCCTAATTATCCCGATTTTGGACGATTTTGGGATGTCGTTGATAAGCATAAAGTTAACCAGTTTTATACTGCTCCTACAGCTTTACGTGCCTTAATGAAAGAAGGCAATGATTGGGTCAATTCTAGAAATCTGTCATCTTTGAGAGTATTAGGTACGGTGGGCGAACCAATTAAAGAGCCTGAATGGAAATGGTATTATGAAATTGTTGGTAAAAATAAATGTCCAATTGTTGATACTTGGTGGCAGACAGAGACAGGTGGAATATTAATTAGTCCACTTCCTGGTGCGACTCCTACGAAGCCAGGCTCAGCGACTTTTCCATTCTTTGGAATTGAGCCTGTACTTTTATCAGATGATGGTAAGGAAATTAAAGGGAATAATGTTTCGGGTCTTTTAGCGCTAAAATCATCTTGGCCTGGTCAAATGAGAACTATTTATGGAGACCATGAACGATTCATCGATGTTTATTTTTCACAGTTCCCTGGGTATTATTTTACTGGAGATGGTGCCAAACGAGATAAAGACGGTTATTACTGGATTACTGGACGAGTTGATGATGTTTTAAATGTTTCTGGGCATAGGATTGGAACCGCTGAAGTAGAAGGAGCGATTGGTAAAGCTGAAGGTGTTGCAGAGGCGGCCATAGTAGGCTTTCTTCATGATATAAAGGGGCAGGGGATCTATGCATTTGTAACATTAATGACAGGAGTAGAAGAATCAGAAAAAATTAAAAACAATATTTTGTCATCAGTTAAAAAAGAAATTGGTCCCCATGCCAAACCTGATAAAATTCAATTTACGCCTGCACTCCCAAAAACTAGATCAGGTAAAATAATGCGGAGAATTCTCCGCAAAATAGCTGAAGATGACCTTGAAAATATGGGAGACACATCGACTTTAGCTGATCCAGGCGTGATAGATAATCTTACCTTAGGTCGTTTGTAAGTTTTTTATTCATTTTTCTTAAACGTTTAGCCAAGATTTTAACAATTTGCTTCATTATATCAGCATTGCCTGCCAAAAGTTCATAAAATCCGAGCTGATCAATTTTCAATAATATTGTTTCTTCATTTGCGATAGCTCCTGCAGAACGTGGATTTTGATCTAATAGAGCCATCTCTCCTATACAATTTCCTTTTTCCAGGCTAGTAATTAAAATATTATTTTGGATTAGGTTGATTTTTCCAGAAATGATAATATATAAGGATTGACCATCATCACCCTCATTGAATATTATTTCATCAGACTCTAATTGGACTTCTGATGAAATTTGTGCAATTTTTGCCAATATACTTCCGGGGATATTTTCAAAAAGTTCAACGGATTTTAACAAAAGTGTTTTTTCTAAGATTGAGTACATAATTTTGCTTTTATCGTTAATGATTTTGTTATGAAAAAAATTTCTATTCAAGTATTCTTCTTCTGATTTTGTTAAATAATTATTACCAAATAATTTATTAGATATTGACTCCCAATTTATTTTTTTTAATACCGATACTTTCTCTTTAAGAATGCAGTAATGAATAGCAATACATGTTTTCCAATAGTGTGGGTTATTTGCCCAGTATAATAGCATATCACTTTTAGAAAGAAATTTATCATTAAATATTTCTTGGCAAATTTTAACTGGATTGGTTTCAGGATCAATCAATGGTATAGTAAATCTAGCAGCTGTTTTTGAGAATGTTGACTCTACTAACTCTAGTACTAGTGGCAATAGATTACTATCATTACTATTAATGTACCGTATATACATTTCTATTGGAATATCCGGTTCTTTAATAGTCCCCAGTCTTAAAAGTATAGAGATCAATATTGTTAAATCATCATCAATATGATCTTTTATAAGCTGTGAGTGGGAATCATTTATGAGTGAATCATTAAATAGATGTAATTGAAATGCTCTTTGTGAAAGAATTCGTATTTTTTCATCAATTTTTATTAAATCAATTTTGTTAAGCTTTTGAATTTTCGAAATTTTCAAAAGACTGTTACTCACTTCGTTCAAGATTGACATTTCAGGATCGTCCATTAGATCCATTAGTGTTTCTATTAAACTATCATGATGGAAATGATGAATTATTCCTAGTATTTCTTTGCGAATTTTTGGATTTGATTTCTTGTTATTAATAATAGATACTAGTTTTTTAACCACATTTCCACCTTGAATCTTCAGTAAAGTTTTTCTCGCATTCATTACTGTAGCAGGATTTTCAAATAGATCTAGAATTTTATCTAAAAAAATCACATCAGGATAATTTGTTAAATGGATCAATATAGCATTATTTATATCAATGGAGTCTGCTTCTAGGAAGTTAATGATAATATCTTTATTAAGTATATTGGGGGAAGATTTGGCAAATCCAATAAATAATAGAATTTCATCTTCATTATTTTCAAAAAGTACTTTATTTATTAATGTTTTAGCCTCATTATGATTAATATTATCAGTTAGTAAAGTTACTGCTGTTGCTAATCTAATTTTCTTATCCTTGGAATTAAGTAAAGGACATAGTTTCTCTGCAATATTATTAATCTTTCTATCAGATGCACAGATAATTGCATAAGGAGTAATATCTTCTTGTTTTTCAATTTGATTTAAAATGAGTTTATTAGGTAGGATATCTTCCTTGTTCCATGCTAGTTCAATTACACCCCTTTTAATTGCAGTAGATCCATTAGAGAATAAAGATTTAATAGTTTTTTTCCATGGATCTAGTGATAATTTCCAGAGAAGATCTAAGGCAAAGAGTTGCTTCAATTCATCCTTACTTTTTAATGCTATGTCCAAAGTGCTTACTGTACTGGCATCTGTGACATCATATTCAATTTTATCAAGATTTAGTCTTCTATTTTCAATGGAATTAATTACTGATTGTATATAACCATTTTTTAAATCAACAACAATCCATATCCAAAATGCAATCCCAAAAATAGAAATGATGCTTAAAATATATAATTTTGGCTCAGGTAATAGGTTAAATGAGACTAATAAAAAAATTAAAAGGCCTGCAAAACCTTCAACACACGCACGAATTGTGCCATCAATATTTGGTTTTACCTCCCGTATTTTCTTAGGTGATAGAGGAAGCCAAAGTATCTCTCTAACAGAATTATAAATAGAAAATTTGAATACTTGGTCAGAGAATTTTGTAATAAAAACTGCTAATAATGATCCACTCATTATAAAGCCAACAGAACCTAGTAATAGACTGATTGGTAGTATTAGGAGGCCTATTAGGACACCCCATTTTTGTAAAACCATACCTGTTATAAAAAGTTGCATTATAAGGGTAGCAATGCCTGTTGTTATGTAGTAGTTGGCAAAAAAGTTTACGAGTGTATCCTGTGTAGGATAAATTGATACAGCAAACATTTTAAATTGATAGTCTACACTTCTCGATAGAAAAGCGGAACACGCTACCATCAAAGCAATTGCAATAATATAGGTATCAAATTTTATTTTTTTGATCTTACGATATGGCTGTGATTTTATATCTATGGTTTTAGTTGGTACTCTATATGGCCGGATTAACTGCCCTACTAGAGCGCCAAATAACAGAAAGACAATTGTTATAAATAATAAATTATCTGACCCATAGTGATTAATAAAAGGTTTGATTCCATATCCAGCAATGATTGCTGCAAAAGAGCCACCGGATATTATTAAAGGGAATGTCCTCTTAGCCTGGCGAGGATTAAATACTTCACCTGCAATAATCCAAAATTGAATTGCGGATAAAATTATAATGATTTCCATCCATACATAAAAAAATGGGATTACCCATCTAGAAAGATGATAATGCAATATAAATAAAGAAATTGAAAAGATAATTCCTGCAAATGTTGTGAGAGTAAGTTGATCTCTATGAACAGTAAATTTCTTATAAGCGAAAACTGCAAATGCCATTAAGAATGCTATAAAAATATACATTATTGATAGATAATTCTTATTAAAATGGATAAGGAAAACTGAATCTCTAAATGCGGATCCTGTGATACTCGCAGCTATTATAAAGAAAAACATCAAGAAAAGAATAAAAACTGGACGTTTTTCCCGTGGCCTAATACTAAAAAACTTCATAGTGTTAATTGTAAAGTTAGAGCAAAGCAACTTTATGTAAAATGTAGATTATGCGAATGAAATAATTAAAACTACTTCGTAAATTCCAACAAATTTTAATTAAAAAAACAAATTAAGGAACTTTATGGCACATATTTCTAAAGTGAATCTTTCAAAAGACAAATGGGATAAAATAGATGCAGGATTAATTGCAGCAGGGGTTTATGCTGATAAAACTTTTACACCTTTGGGAGTTGAAATTGAAAAAAAATATAACGGCTTATTTTCTGAAGCAATTAAAATAGGAGATGTAAAAGGAAAACAAGGAGAATCCCATCTTTTCTATGCTGATGGTAAACGTTTCCTTTTATTAGGATTGGGTAAGAAAGATAATTATGGTGCAGATGATGTGAGAGTGGTAGCTGGTAATGCATCTAAGATCGCTATTGAAAAAAAAGTTAGTCATTTAGTTGTAGATTGTTTTTGTACTGGTCAAGACAGTTGCCAAGCAATGGGTGAAGGTCTAGTATTAGGAAGTTATCAGTTCTCTGAATACAAAACTAAAAAAGAAGATGATTTTCAATTAGTTTCTATTACTGTTTTAGGTTGCCATAAGGATGAAATTTCCAAAGGTGTCTCTGTTGCAAATGGAGTCTGTCTTGCTAGAGATCTTGGGAATTATCCTGGTAATGTAGCTACACCAACGAAATTAGCTAATGTGGCAAAAGAAATTGCAGAACAAGGTGGAATGAATTGTAAAGTCTTTGATAGAGATGAGTTTACAGAAATGGGGATGGGAGGACTGGCTGGTGTTTCCATTGGTACAGATGAACCGCCTAAATTTATAATTTTAGAATACCTGAATGGAGGTGGGGCAAAGCCAAAAGTTCTTGTTGGAAAGGGGCTAACATTTGACTCAGGTGGAATTTCTATTAAACCTGCAGCTAAAATGGACGAGATGAAATATGATATGTGTGGTTCAGCTGTTGTATTAGGTGTATTTAAAACACTTGCAATTCTAAAACCAAAGTTAAATGTAGTGGGTATTATACCTTCAACAGAGAATCTCAGTGGAGCTAAGGCATATAAACCAGGTGATGTTTTGAAAGCTTATAATGGGAAAACAATTGAAGTTTTAAACACCGATGCTGAAGGACGTGTCATTCTTGCAGATGGATTATCATATGCTTCAAGACATTATGATCCAGAATATATTTTAGATTTTGCAACACTTACAGGAGCTGTATTGATTTCTTTGGGGCACATAGCTACCGGTGTCATGGGTACCAATACTAAACTTATGGATCAAATAAAGGATTCATCGGAATCAACTGGTGAGAAAATTTGGGAATTACCTCTCTGGCCTGAATATTGTAAACAGGTCAAAAGTGAAATTGCAGATGTCAAGAATACTGGAGCGCCGATGCAGGCAGGTTCAATAGCAGGAGGTGCGTTCTTGAAAGAATTTGTAGGGGATGATATACCATGGGCTCACTTTGATATTGCAGGTACAGCATGGGGAGTAAAACCAAATAGTATACATCCTAAAGGGAGTGCTACAGGATGGGGTATAAGGCTTGTTTTGGATATGATGAATGTATAATACTAAAATAGGAAAAAACAACTTAGTGGGGCTGTACATATTGATGTTCAGCCCCTTTTTATTTTCAATATTGTTTGGTGGCCATCCTATTTCAATTAATGGGCTCTTTGATGATTGGGATGATGTTGATATCGCATACTCTGATCAACAAGGTGACGCGAATAGTGCAGATTTTTCTACTTTAAAAATTACTTATGACTCAGAATTTTTATTCATGTATTTCAATTTTTTTAATGGTGAATTTTTGATGCAAGATTGGAACTCATTCCATCTATATATTGATGCTGATAACAATTCGGAAACAGGAATTAATGTTCATGGTATAGGCGCTGAATTAGACTGGATATTTGGTGAACGATCGGGTTATCAACATATAAATAATGAGCAAATAGAAATCTGGCAAAATGATTTAATTCTTCGTATTGCCCCAACGGTTACTTCAGCAGAATTTGAAATTGCAATTTCTAGAAATTCACTACCACTTACAATGAATGATACACAGGTTTTAACACAAGGAAAAATTGTATTATATGAGGGGCAGGAAAATTCTGATTATTTACCTGATAATGAAGGAGGAGTATCTTTTAATATAGATGTAGATGATGTTCCTCTAAGTCCAGAGCCAATTATTTTGGAACGACAAAATGAAAGTGATATCAGGATAGTTTCTTATAACACTCTTAATGAAGGTATTATTGATGATGATAGGAAAAATCATTTTAAACGAATATTACAGGCACTGGACCCTGATATTATTGCTTTGCAAGAGCACTCAGATTGGAACGAAATAGATGATGTGATACAATCATGGTTCTCTGATGAACAGTGGTATGCAAGTTGGACATATAGAGATCTGGTTGTCCTCTCACGATTTCCTATTCTGAATGATGCAAATATGATTAGTTCAGAAAGAACTATGGCTGCGTTACTGGATACAGAAGATGAGCTTGGAGATAATCTATTAGTTTTTAATTCACATTTGTCATGTTGTGCGAATAATGAAGATAGACAACAACAGGTAGATGAGTTTGCAGGAGTCTGGAGAGATTGGGTAAATAATGACTCTGGTCCTTTTGAATTAGAAAATGGGACACCATTTATTCATGTTGGAGACTTTAATTATGTAGGCTATCGCCAACAAATAGAGACCATAAGAATTGGTGATATTGTTGATGAAAACCAATATGGAGTTGATTTCCCCCCGGACTGGGATTCAACAGCAGTTGCAGAACTTTTCCCTAGACAATCTCATAAACGTATGGGGTATACATGGCGTTCAGATGGTTCATCATTTAATCCAGGGAAATTGGATTATATATTTTTTTCAGATGCTACTATCGATTCGGGTAAATATTATATCTTGAATACACTGGCAATGAATGATATAGCTTTGGATTATTATAATTTGCAATGGGATGATACGCAAGAAGCTTCAGATCATTTTCCTTTAGTTTTTGATATTTCAATTAATGATGGCGTTGGAGTTAATAGTGATAAAAATTCTCCAAGAGGAACCAATCTATATCCTCATTATCCAAACCCTTTTAATACCTCAACAATGATTCATTTTGCAATCTTAAATAATGAATTGGTTCAATTAAAGATATACAATCTCCTTGGAGTAAAAGTTAAAACTCTTATCAATGAAAAATTAAGTCCTGGGGAATATAGAATAAGATGGGATGGTGTCTCTGATGATGGAAGCTTAATGCCAGGAGGATTTTATTTTTATCAGCTAAAGGGAAAACGTTTTCAATATGTGCGAAAGATGGTTCTTGTAAAATAATTTTCAATTAATTACTAGATCTAAATTAAAACTTCAACTTAACCTTATATCTTTTAATGTTTGATCATAGTTGTGCGCCATATTCTTCCAGTCAAATGAGTAAGCCATAGAAGATATCTTAGATTCTCGTATCATTCTACAATTTTTGAGTGCCCATATAATTTTTTCATATAATTCATTCTCATTCAAATATAAATGGTCTGCATGTTTATCTTTTGGAATGAGCTCAGGATAGGATAGTCGGCAAGGTAAAATAGGCCATGTACCACAATAAATGGCTTCCATTACACTTGCTCCAAAAAATTCTTGGTTAGATGTAACAGGTAAAATATCTGCCTTTAAAAGCCATTTTGCATAGTTCTTATATGATTGGGCATAACCCCAATGGATAATTTCACTTTTAAATAAATTTTTTGCTTTTTCAAAAATTTCCGGTGAAGTACTAAAATTTTCGCCAAGAATAACTAATTTAAACTTAAATCCATTATTTTTTATCTTTTCAAGAATGCTGAAAAATAATTCTGGGTTTTTATCATATTCCCATCGATGGTTCCAGACTATAACAGGTGTATCTTCTTTTATTATTTTGTGGCCATCAAATTTGGATAGATCTATCCCCAGATACAGAATTTGAGATTTTTTACGGATTACATCAATTGTATCTAACTCCTGATAGTCTGGAAAGTGTTTTAAAAAAGGATGAATTTCATTAAAAAAGGAGTCCATGTGAAACTTGGAATTAAATAACACCTTATCTGCCGCTAATGCTGATGCATAATTAATGAAACTATAATGATAATTATGATTCTTTTGGTTATCTCGATCATTAAGAGACCAAGGATATGATAGTTGGTTTTCATGGAAGTAGATTGCTGTAGGAATATTGTATGATTTTTTCTTTGTAAGTGATATGAATGTAGTGAGGTCTAGCATATCTGTTGTTAGTAATAAATCTGGTGTCCAATCTAATTCATTGAATTGTTTTGCGAGTGTAATTCCACCTCCATGCATTCGCCATTTCCAGAATTGTCCTTTCATAGATAAAATTTCTATTTTATGCTGGGAGTGTTTTTTATAGCTGTCTGCCCATTGTTTATGTGAGCCGGTATAGTAGGGTTCTATAATTAAAATGTTCATAATAATTTTTTTAATAAAATATAAAAAATAAATTGATATGGATTTAAATGTGCCCGAGACTGGATTCGAACCAGCACGTCTTTTAAGACACACGGACCTGAACCGTGCGCGTCTACCAATTCCGCCACCCGGGCATTATTATTTTCATACTAAAAAAGTAATGAGGATTTTATTCTTTCCTAATAGTTTATCGCAAGGATTAAACTTTTGATAGCAAACTACAAAGATGTATTTTTCATTAAATATTTTTCATGGAAAACACTATCATCTCTAAAAATCGAAAGGCCTTCCATGTATATCATATTCTTGAAACATTTGAAGCCGGTATTCAGCTAAGAGGTAGTGAAGTTAAAAGTATTCGTGAAGGTAAAGTTAGTCTAAAGCAATCATATGTTTTAATTCGTAAAGGAGAAGCATGGTTAAAAGGTTTCCATATTGCTCGTTATAGTAATACAGGATTTGAAGGTCATGAACCGATTAGAGATCGAAAATTATTACTCCATAAAAAAGAGATCCAACAGATTAACTCAAAACTTGCAGAAAAAGGACTAACCGTAGTTCCAACAAAATTGTATTTTAAAGGCGGGTTTATCAAGCTTGAAATTGGTCTTGCAAAGGGTAAGAAGCTTTATGATAAGCGAGATACGAAAAAGAAACGAGATGTTGAGAGAGATATAGCAAGAGCTTTAAAAACCAAATGAAATTTAGAACAGTTAATGAACAGATGGATATAATCCGCAGTGGGGTGGAAGAAATTATTCCTGAAGAAGGATTAGTAAAAAAACTTGAAAATTCAATTAAAGATTCTCGACCACTTATAGTAAAACTAGGTTGTGACCCTAGTAGACCTGACCTACATATTGGTCATGGTGTTGTACTTAGAAAATTAAGAAGTTTTCAAGATTTAGGTCATAATGCAGTTCTTGTCATTGGTGATTTTACAGCAATGATTGGTGATCCTTCAGGCAGAAATAAAACCAGACCAGCTCTTACATTAAGAGAAGCTAAAGAAAATGCCAAAAGTTATATCGACCAATCTAAAGTAATACTTGATATTGAAAATCTTGAAATATTAAATAATTCAAGTTGGCTAAATAAAATGTGTTTTGATGATGTTGTTAAATTAGCAAGCTCCTACACAGTTGCAAGAATGCTTGAGAGGGATGATTTTACAAAACGATTTAACTCCGAAATACCGATCTCAATTCATGAATTTTTATATCCTCTGGCTCAGGCACAAGACTCAGTAGAATTGAAAGCTGATGTCGAGCTTGGTGGTACTGATCAAAAGTTTAATCTTCTAGTAGGTCGGGATTTGCAAAAGAGTAATGAACAAGATCCACAATGTATTATAACCACTCCTCTTTTAGAAGGTACAGACGGTGTAGAAAAAATGTCAAAATCATATGGTAATCATATAGGTTTAATGGATAAACCTGAAGAGATGTATGGGAAAACATTGTCGATAGCTGATGATATGATTCTTAGGTGGTTCATCCTTGCAGCTGATGCAGATCAATCTACTGTTCAATCTGTAAAAGAACGTCTGAGCAATCCATCTATAAATCCAATGGAAATAAAAAGAGAACTCGCACGAAAAATAGTAGGATTATATTATGACGATGATGCAGCATTAAAAGCCGAAGAGCATTTTAATAGAGTAGTTGTTGGGAAGGGAATACCAGAGAATATTCTTGAATTCCATCTTAAAAAAGAAGATTTAATTGTAAATATAATTTTTGACTCAGGTTTACTAAAAAGTAAAGGAGAAGCGAGGAGGATGATTAAACAGAGAGCTGTTAAGCTGGATGATAAACCTGTTACAGATATTCAGACAACAATTGCTCCCAATGGTGAACAAATACTTAAAATAGGTAAAAGACGATTTTTAAAGGTTATTGGATGAAAAAATCCTATATAGTTTTATATTGCATTATATTTTTTATTTTTAATTCATGTACACAGTCGAATCTTAATCCTCCAAAACTTGTAGTAATGTTGGTGGTCGATCAAATGCGTCCCGATCTCTTAACGAGATTTGACAATCTTTATAAAAATGGATTTCGTTGGTTAATAGATAATGGGATCTGGTTTACTAATACCCATCATGAACACAGTTATACTGCAACTGGGCCGGGACACACTGCTATAGGTTTTGGGCAATATCCAGGGAAATTAGGTGTAATTGGCAATAGTTTTTATGATCGAGATTTGAAGAAGAATGTTAATTGTGTAGAAGATCCTAATGCAAGTGTGATTGGTTCTACAAATGGTAAAGCAAGGTCATCCTTTAGATATAATACAAAAGGTTTAGGTGACTGGTTAAAAGAAAAATATTCTGGTTCAAAAGTTATTTCAATAGGTGGAAAAGATAGAGCAGCTTGTTTGTTAGGAGGAAAAAATCCGGATCTTCCACTTTATTATAATAAAGCTGGTCAATTTATATCATCTGATTATTATATAGAGCAGTTACCAGATTGGGTATCTACATTTAATCAAAATTTAAATATTCAATCCTACAAAGATTCCTTATGGGAAAAGTCACTTAACAATGATGTATATTTAAAATTTGCCAGAGAAGACCACTATGTAGGAGAAACGGATGATTATCTGAATGCACTTTATTCTCCTGTTTTTCCTATTGGCTTTGATCGTGAAATTGATCCTGAATCAGCGATTATGGGTCGACCCTGGTTTGAACGAGAGATACTCCATTTAGCAAAAATAGCAATTAAAGAAGAATCTCTAGGCCTAGATACAGATCCGGATTTACTAGCCATTGGTTTTTCAGCCATGGACTGGATGATTCATGATTATGGACCTTATTCACAAGAGGTTATGGATGCATGTATTAAGTTAGATAAATACCTTGGCAATTTTATTGATTATATTGATGAAGAGGTAGGTCTGGGCAATGTTTTATTTGTCTTGACCGCAGATCATGGGGGCCTACCTTTGCCTGAATATGTTGTTGAAAATGGAGGCTCAGGTGGACGGATCAACCAGAAACATCTCCAAGAAGCATTGCAATGGGTCGATGAAGAGTGTGAAGAAAAATTTGGGTATATACCTTACCATCGTGATGGAGGTAATTATTTTTTAGATCACGATCAATTGAAAAAAACAGGGCTAAAACCAGAAGCGATTTATAATATAGTAGAGCAGTATCTCACAGTTGTCGATGGTATAGAGAAAATGGTGATTAAAGACAATATATTGAACAGTTCTTCTAATGATAAAATTACCCGTAGATTAAAAAATATGATCCACCCCAGAAAGACACCTGAAATTTTCCCACTTGTGACCCATGGTTATTTATACAGGGGACCGTATGGAACATCCCATGGAACTCCATACGATTATGATACACACGTTCCTCTAATTTTTGCTAGAAAGCAATTTAGGAATAGAATGGTTAGTACCCATCATGCAACGATTGATATTGCACCTACAATTTCCAAATACTTAGATATACAGATTCCTGAATATTGTGATGGGATCCCCATTCATTTTTAACATGCTTTTACTTGACAGGCTAAATAAAAAATTTGAAAACATAAAAGCTGTGAATAATATTTCCTTTAAAGTAGAGCAAGGTGATATTTACGGATTTTTAGGACCAAATGGTGCGGGGAAAACCACAACAATTCGTATGATTATGGGAATTATTCATTCTGATTCAGGAAAAATAATGTTAAATGGGAATGATATAAATTCCTTAGGTAGAAAAAACCTAGGCTATTTGCCTGAAGATAGAGGACTATATCAAAAGCAAAAACTGGAAGAGATAATACATTATTTTGCAATTCTAAGAGGATTAGAAAAAAAAGATGTTATTCATAAAACTGGTTTATGGTTAGAAAGATTTAATCTAGATGGTGAAGGTATGAGGAAAGTGGAAGAACTGTCAAAGGGTAATCAACAAAAAGTCCAATTTATACTTGCTCTTTTGCATGACCCTGATTTGATTATTTTGGATGAACCTTTTACTGGCCTCGACCCCTTGAATCAGTTATTGTTAAAAGAGATTATTCAAGAAAAACAAGATGATGGCAAGACAATCATATTCTCAACCCACCAAATGGAACAGGTAGAAAGATTATGTAATAATATATGTTTGATTGATAAAGGTGAGGTTGTATTAGAAGGAGCGCTCCAAAATATTCGTAATTCTCATTCTAGTAATGCAGTAGAAGTACGTTTTTCAGGCTCATTGGATAATGAAAAGGCTAATTCTTTTTTAAGTGAATTAGAAATCAAGAGTGGCATAATATCTGGAATATTAAAAAAGAAATCCAATGAGTTTTTAAATTGGCTTAATATGCATGTCAATGTTGAATCATATCAGGTAAAAATTCCAACCCTTGAGCAGATCTTTATTGAACAAGTGAACAAAACTGCATGAAACAAATTTGGAATGTTATCAGATGGGAATTTATAAATAGGGTAAAAACAAAATTATTTCTAATAACTACTTTTGTATTACCTCTTTTTATAGGCGGAGTACTATACCTTCCAGCATTACTTATGGATATCGAGCCAGAAAATGAAGCTAATATCGGCCTAGTCTATAGCAAGAAAATATTACCGCTTATAGATCGATTTAAAGAACGAGTAGGTACCACCTATTTATTAAAAAATGGTGAGAGCCAATTTAATTTTTCTAGGTTTGATGAAGATAAAATTGCATTGGATAGTGTTCTAACTGATAATATTGATGGCTATCTATTTATTCCCAACTCCATTTTGGATACAGGCCAAGTAAATTATTTTAGTAAATCTTTAAGTAATATAAAAGTTTATACTAATCTTAGGAGAATTCTAAATCAGTTAGTAATAGAACAGCGTATGCTAGAACAAGGTATTGATTTAAAACTTGTTGGCCAATTAAGTAAGAAAATTCAATTTAAAACCTTTGAACTAGATGATTTAGGGGAAGCATCTAAAGGTAATGAGCTCGCAAGCATAATGGTTCCTTATCTCTTTGTGATGATTTTATTTATGACAGTTTTTATGAGTGGACAACTTTTGCTTCGCTCTGTAATGGAAGAGAGGACCAGTCGTACTATTGAAATTTTGTTATCATCTGTTACGCCTGACGAATTGATGACTGGTAAAATATTGGGCTTGGGCGCTCTTGGTCTAGTACAGATGATCTTTTACTTGATAGTGGGCCTTGCTGTAGCATACTACAAGAGTTTTTTTGCTATTGAAATTTCCCAGATGCCTTTTTTCTTAATTTATTTTATAACTGGTTATTTATTTTACGCAGCTATTTTTGCAGCAATGGGCACCTTTTTCACATCGGAACAAGAAGCACAGCAATCTAGTAGTATCATTAGCATTGTCGCAGTTTTACCAATAGCATTTTCTTCTTATTTTATTGCCAACCCAGGTTCCTCATTGACTATTGTTGCATCCTATATTCCACCATTAACACCTTTTTTGATGATGATTCGTTTGGGAACAGATACAGTAGGGTCACAAGAAATAATTTATACCTCACTTTTAATGATTTTTTCTTGCTGGACAATTTTGAAATTATCCGGTAAAATTTTCAGGACTGCAATTTTACTTTATGGTAAAAGAATTACTATTAAAGAAATTTGGAAATGGGTCCATGCTTGATTTAGTTTTAATTATTTATTATTCTTCTTAAGTTATTGTTTATATGACAGCATTACTCGCGTACTTTTTTACGGCAATTGTTTTATCGTTTCTCTGTTCTTTATTAGAGTCTGTTTTATTGAGTGTATCTATTGCTCATGTATCTGTCATTGAAAAGGAGGGTAAATCCTCTGGACGGATTATGGCCGAGCTTAAAGAAAATATTAATCGTCCACTTGCAGCCATATTGACAGTTAATACTATTGCAAATACAATAGGTGCTGCAGGTGTTGGTGCACAAACTCATGTGGTTTTAGGCAACGAATGGGTGGCAATATCTTCAGGTATACTAACATTTGCAATTTTAATATTTTCTGAAATTATACCTAAAACTATTGGTGCAATTTATAGCAAGTCATTAGTCTCATTTTCAGCTTATACTATTAGGGCTCTAATGGTAATTGCGTGGCCTTTTGTTGTATTATCTGAGACAATGTCGAGTTTAATGAATAATGGTGATAATGGAGGTGAATCAAAGGCAACAAGAGAAGAACTTCTTGCAATGGCAGAAATAAGTGAAGATGAGGGGGAAATTGATGAACAAGAAGGGGATATCATTGAGAACCTCATTAAACTAGATGACATGCCTGTAGAAGATATTATGACACCTAGATCTGTTATTTTCGCATTAAAACAATCAGATACAGTAGGTGAGGTTGTTAACAAACACTCACCAATAGCTTTTTCAAGAATTCCAATATTTGAAAAAGATTTGGATAATATAGTTGGAATTGTAAATCGCTATACATTAGTGAATAAGCAGGCAGAAGATCAGTTTAATATAATTATGAAGAATATTATGAAACCTATTCAATCTATTGTTGAAAAAACATCTGTGTCAGATGTTTTAGATTTATTTGTAAAAAAAAGAGAGCAGATGTTCTTTGTTACTGATGATTTTGGTACTACTACAGGACTTATAACTCTTGAAGATGCAATAGAGACATTACTAGGAGTAGAAATTGTGGATGAACATGATCATGTTATTGATATGAGAAAACTTGCAAAAGCAAAAATGAAGGAAAAGGGTTAAAAATTAGGTTTTCTTATTCATTGAGTTTGGGGATTATGATTAATAAATTTCTCGCCCTAATTCATTAGTAGGAAATTAAAACTATGGCAAAAAAACAAAAAAGTTTTGCTGATAAAGCATCAGGTAATAAAAATAAAGACACTGTATATGTAAAATATGTCAAGAGTGTGCAATCGGAAGATACTGGAATGTGGAGATTCAATGAGCAGATGATTCAAATGAATAAAGGTGAGCAACTAGATTCTGCATTAAAGCGATTGGATGAAGTTGCAAATCTTGCGGATATTGATTTAAGTGAATTTGTGAAAAAGGAAAATTCAAAAGCAGATCAAAATGAAAAAATTGAATTATCTGTAGATGATTCAAATGATATCTCTCCGGATTTAGATACATTAGATAAACAAGAAGAAGAATAATTTTAAAACCATAACCTTTACCTTGTTTTATTAGATGAGGTTATAGATTGTCTTAAAGCGCAAGCTTGTAAAGAATGTTAAATTATTAATGAATGTAATAAATAACATTTTCTAAAAATTAATAATAATAAATAAAAACATATTTTATTAATTGAAAATGCAAGATTATTTACTGGTAAGACAGGTGATTACTCTGAAATAAATAGCTTAGTTCTATATAATGAAAACCATAATTATTGTGTAATAAGAAATCATGATGTAATTAGATCTGAAATGGAAGTAATCTGATCTGATATTTTAATCATGAAAGCAAAATTGATATTTTATAATTAAATATATTATTAGGTTCTTTTCCACTTATTATATTTAAAAATTAAAATAAGAAAAGAGAAACAAGCACCTATTATGGAGAGGTGGCCGAGTGGCTGAAGGCGCACGCTTGGAAAGCGTGTTTACGTTTATAGCGTAACGTGGGTTCGAATCCCACTCTCTCCGCATTATTCTATCTACAAGAAAAGCCCCAAATGACTTGGGCATTTATTATTTATTGATTTATTTGCGTATTTTCGGGGATCTGATTTTTAAGAATAGCCAAATGATGGCCACATATATTCTATTTTAAAACCAAATTCGTTAGGTTTATTGTTTGTGGGATGATGAGTAGATTTTGATAATGAATCAGTCAAAAGAAAACATAGACACGAGAGGTGCTGCAAAAACAGGGGTCGTCCCAACATTTTTGGTTGCTATTGAACAATATTTCCAAAGGGATGAACGCATTATCCAAGATGATTTCGCTTTGAAAATTTTACCTGTTGCGTCTCAATTTTTTATCAGGCTGATGCGGTTCTCTTTGCTGAGGAACTGGATAATCAAAGCATCAGAGAAGCAAGTA
>Ga0066836_10000239_pt1 | contig 24571 bp, 23 predicted proteins | sample ETNtaG_18_FD_71568 | JGI IMG/M metagenome (GOLD analysis project Ga0066836, IMG submission 71568) | Marine microbial and viral communities from oxygen minimum zone, Eastern Pacific Ocean - ETNP201302SV91 | ecosystem: Environmental > Aquatic > Marine > Oceanic | place: Pacific Ocean: Eastern... | reverse complement strand
TTTTTAGAGAAATATGTAACTAAAAGTAAGTATCATACAGTTGTGGGTGACCATGATGATCTTAAAAAGGATTTGAAAAGAAAACATAAATAATATTTAATAGTTTATGTGAGTACTGTTTCTTTAACCTTAGACGAAATACTAGATTTAGCTAAAAAAACTCTTTTAGCTAATGGTTGTGATGAAGAAACAGCTTCAATTCTTGCAGATTTAATAATGAAGGCTGAAAGAGACGGCTCTCTATCTCATGGATTATTTAGATTACCAGCTTATGTGGCTGGACTTAAGAGTGGAAAAATTAATGGAAAAGCAAGACCTGAAGTTAAGAAAATCTCACCAAGTGTAATAAAAGTTTTAGGAAATAATTGTTTAGCACCAATGGTGCTTAATAAAGGTTTACCAGAATTAATTAAAGCTACTAAAGAAAATGGAGTAGCTGTTTTAGCAATTAATAATTCGCACCATATGGCTGCGATGTGGCCTGAAACTGAAACAGTTGCAGAAGCAGGTTTAGTCGCTTTTGCTTGCACATCTTACAAACCTGCGGTAGCTCCTGCGGGGGCAACAAAACCTTTGTTTGGAACAAACCCAATTTCTTTTGCTTGGCCACGTCCTGGAAAAACTCCAGTTGTTTATGATATGGCCACAGCATCTATGGCAATGGGAGAAGTTCAAGTGGCTAAAAGAGAAGGGCACAAAGTTCCTCTAGGGACAGGATTAAATAAAGAGGGGAAAGAAACTACAGATCCAGGAGAGATTGCAGACGGAGGAGTTTTACTTCCTTTTGGTGGATACAAGGGATCAGGAATAGCGATGATGGTAGAGTTATTAGCTGGAGCTTTAGTTGGAGATAATTTTAGTTTTGAAACAGCAGCAAAAGATAACAAAGATGGAGGCCCGCCAAGTGGAGGAGAATTTGTATTAGCAATTTCGCCTGAAAAAATGGCTGGATCCGGTTGGGATAAACATGCTAATGAATTTTTTAATAAAATGTCCGGAATGGATGGTGTTCGTTTACCAGGTGAAAGGCGTCATAAAAATAGATTAGACAAAGGGCCAAGAAATATTAATAAAGCATTAATAGATAAAATTAAAAGTTTAACTAATTAATATTAGGCTGATTTAATTTTCTTTTCGTAAACTGGTAAATCTTCCTCGGTAATTTGATCTTCTTCTTTAGCGTTTTTGGGTTGAAACGCGTATAAAACATGAAGTTTACAATAAGGAAATTTATCTATAGATTTTCTTCCACAAAAATAAAATTTTTCTTCATATGGGTGACCTATAGGCCATCTGCAAGTTTCATCATTTAGTTCTTCTAATTGTTTCGGGTTTTCTGGTTCAAAATTCTTGTCTAATAATAATGCTTTGAATCTTGCTTTTCTTCCTAATTTTTGTTTTTTATTTTCAGGAGGAGTATTATTTTCTGTAGTTGTTTTGGTGACTGATTTTTTTGATGCTGCTCTTGCTTCTAAATTTAATCGATGTGCTTTACCTATAACGGCATTTCTCGTTGTTCCACCAATCAAAGTAGCTATTTGACTAGCAGTATGGCCTTTCTTCCACAATTCTTTTAATTTTTCTTCTCTTTCAGGCGTCCAGCTCATTTTTAATATAAGCTAATTTAAGCCACTATATATTGTACTTTCAATAAAAAAAACACTCTATGTGGATATGTTATTAACAGGGGTTTATTGAAAGCCCATTCTCTATATATTGCATTTTTTAATATATAAACTTTTCTCAATGGTTGAATTTGAAAATAAATATAAAATTTATGAACAAAAGTTCGGTTTAGTTAATTGGATCGGTTTTTGGACACTATATAAAAAGGAAGTACTGAGATTTTTAATTGTTGCTGTTCAAACAATCATATCTCCACTAGTAACTTCGCTTCTATTTTTATTTGTTTTATCGCTAGCCATAGGAAATGATAGAGGCGATGTTTTGGGTTTTCCATTTATAACTTTTCTTGCTCCCGGTTTGATTGCAATGCAAGTTATTCAACAAGCTTTTTCTCATTCGTCTTCATCAATTATGATAGGAAAAATTCAAGGCAATATTGTTGATATTTTGTACGCCCCTTTAACCCCAGCAGAGATTACAATAGCTACAAACTTGGCTGCATGCACTAGAAGCTTACTTATAGCTTTAGCTTCTATTATTGTGTTTAGCTTTATAGTTGAATTACATATCCATAATTTTTTCTTTATTCTTATTTATACGATATTAGGATCTTTTATTTTAAGTTCTGTTGGTTTAGTTATTGGATTATGGGCTGAAAAATTTGATCACATGGCCTCAGCTACGAATTTTATAATAGTACCTTTATCTTTCTTATCAGGTACTTTTTATTCAATTGAAAGACTACCAGCTATTTTAAAAAATATAAGTGAGTTTAACCCATTTTTTTATATTATTGATGGTTTTAGATATGGATTTCTAGGTACATCTGATGGATCAATAAAATTTGGTCTGTTTTATCTTATTATATTGAGTTTAGGAACTTGGTTTGTATCGTATATTTTGTTTAAAAAAGGTTATAAAATAAAATCTTAATTTATTTATGAGCTCTGTTCTTGGCACATATGCAAGGAAAGATATTTCTTTTAAAGAAGGGAAAGGCAGTTACCTTTATACGGAAAGTGGAGATAAATATCTCGACTTTGTACAAGGCATTGCAACTAATATTTTGGGACATAGCCACGAACACTTAGTTAAAGCGATTCAAGAACAATCTAAAAAGCTGTGGCACGTATCCAATGCTTTTATAATTCCGGAACAAGAAAGATTAGCCAAAAGACTAACCGATAATACATTTGCTGACTTTGTTTGCTTTCAAAACTCTGGAACGGAAGCAACAGAAGCTAGTATAAAGATAGCTAGAAAATATTTCCATAAAATTGGAAAACCTGAAAAAAATAGAATAATCACATTCAAAGGTGCTTTCCATGGAAGAACTTTAGCTGCCTTATTTGCTGCAAATAATCCAAAACATATAGAAGGTTTTGGCCCTAAAGTAGAAGGTTTTGACCAAGTTCCTTTTGCTGATCATGAGGCTATTAAAAAAACTATTAATAAAAATACAGCAGCTATTATGGTTGAAACTATTATGGGAGAAGGAGGAATAAAGATTATTCCCGATTTTTGCCTAAAAGGATTAAGAGAATTATGTGATGAGCATGAAATACTTTTGATTTTAGATGAAGTACAAAGCGCTTATAGAACAGGAAATTTCTTAGCTTTTGAACCTTCAGGAGTAAAACCAGATATAGTACCAATAGCTAAAGGGATAGGCGGAGGTTTCCCTTTGGGAGCATGTTTAGTCACAAAAAAAGTTTCTATAGGAATGACTCCAGGAACCCACGGTAGTACTTTTGGAGGTAACCCATTAGGGATGGCAGTAGGAAATGCTGTACTTGATGTTCTTTTAGAAAAAAATTTTTTTGAAAATGTAAAAAAAAAAGGTGAATACTTTCATCAAGAATTAAACAAAGTTAAAGGAAAATACCCAAAAGTTATTGAAGAAATAAGAGGAGTTGGTTTAATGACGGGTTTAAGAATGTTTGTAGATAACGTTGAATTTATGAAAAAACTTATGGAAAATAAAATGCTTACAGTTAAGGCGGAAGAAAATGTTATAAGACTTTTTCCACCACTTATAGTAAGAAATAATGAACTAGATGAAGCTATTAAAAAAATTGAATTAGTTTGCAAAGCCATGAATTAATTATGAAAAAATTTACAAATATTTCAGATATAAATAAAAAAGAATTAAGACTAATTATTGATAACGCCAAATTAAGAAAAAAAAATAGATCTAGCTTAAATAAAAATGCCGTAGATTCAGATGCTCCACTTGAAGGTAAAATTTTAATTATGATTTTTGAAAAACCATCAACAAGAACTAGAATCTCTTTTGATTTGGCAGTAAAACAATTAGGAGGCAAATCATTAACATTAAATCCTGACGAAATTCATTATGGAACGGGGAACGAAAGTTTATACGATACTGCAAAAATTTTATCGCAGTATGCAGATATTGTTATGTTAAGAACCTACGCTCATAAAAATTTTATTGAGTTTTCAAAATATTTGGAGATACCCTTGATTAATGGTTTAACAGACTTAAGCCACCCCTGTCAGATTATGTCAGATATTATGACATTTGAAGAACTTAAAGGTCCAATAAAAAATAAAAAAATTGCATGGTTGGGTGATGGAAATAATGTTGTTTATTCATTAATTGAGGCAGCTGTGCAATTTGATTTTGAATTAAGAATTGCCTCGCCTAAAGGATATGAGCCAAATAAAAAAATTCTTCAATGGGCTAAAAAAAATAACGGGAAAGTTTTACTTACAAAAGATCCTATGAAAGCAGCTACCTCAGCAGATTGTGTGATGACCGATAAATGGATTTCAATGGGAGATAAATCAAATAAAATTAAAAAGAAAAAATTACTTAAACCTTACCAAGTAAATAAAAAAATAATGAAAGTAACAAATAAAGATGCAATCTTCATGCATTGTCTTCCCGCAAGCAGAGGGGAAGAAGTTACTAATGATATAATTGATGGTAAACAATCTGCTGTATGGTTAGAAGCTTTAAATAGAATTCATGCTCAAAAAAGCATTATAGAATGGTGTTTGAAGTAAATGTTTAGTTTAAAGGCAAAGGACTATCAGAATTTTCATTCATATATAATATAACGGCAGCTCTTTCTTTAGCATTTTTTAATCCCGCAAAAGACATTTTTGTTCCTTTTATCCATTCTTTTGGTTTTATTAAAAAGCCATTCATTTCTTCAAATGACCAGGTCTTACCGTAGGCTACCATTGCTTTTGAATATTTATAGTCTGTAACATCGCCAGCTTTTCTTCCAATAACTCCCCACAAGGCAGGTCCAATTTTATTTCCTCCACCTTGAGCAACACTGTGGCAAGCCGCACATTTTTTAAAAATTTTAGCTCCATCAGCTGCATTTACAGAAGCAAATAACGCCATAATATCTCCAGACTCAGAACTTTCTGAATTTGATTCAGTAGACGTTGTGCTAGCAATAGAAACCACACTGTCAACTTGATATACAGATTTTTCTGGTTTTTCTACGTAGTATACGACATCTGTAATTTTATTAATTCCCAAAACTAGGAATATTGCTAATACAATTGAAACAATTATCTTATTCATTTTAAAAAAGCTTTTAAATTTAGTACAACTTAGCTCTAAGATATATCATGCTTAACGGTGAAAGAAATGAGCTTTAACAATTTATTTTGCGACTGTTAGACGCATAAATTTGTTATTTATGAAAAATACTGCAATTATAATACCTGCTCGTTTAGACGCAAAAAGATTTCCAAACAAACCTTTGGCAAAAATTAATAATTTTCCAATGATAATGCACGTATATAACAGGGCAAAAGAGTCAAAAATAAGCAAAGTTTTTGTTGCTACACCAGATGATGAGATTTTTGATTTAGTTAAATCTTATGGTGGTGAAGCTTTTAAAACAATAAAAGATCATTCTTCGGGCAGCGATAGAATTTATGAAGTTTATGAAAACAATTTAAAAAATGATGTAGATTTAATAATTAATCTTCAAGGAGATATGCCAAATATAAAACCAAGTTCTATATTAAAGTTAGAAAAATTAATGAGAAAAACAAAGAGTGAGATAGGCACATTGGCCTCAGATATAAAAAATATTGAAGAAAATGAAAATATTAATGTAGTTAAAGTAGATTTGGAAAAAAAACTAGAAAATGACAACTTTTTAGTTGCTAAAAATTTCTTTCGTAAGAAAGCAGATTTGAAGACCCAACATATATATCATCATATAGGTATTTATGCCTTTACAAGCGCCACTTTAACAAAGTATGTAAGCCTTCCAAGATCTAAGTTAGAAATAGAAAGAAATTTAGAGCAAATGAGAGCATTAGAAAATGGTATAGTAATTAAAGTAGCTTTAGGTGATTCTACTCCGTTAAGTGTAGACACTAAAGAAGATTTAATAAAAATAAAAAGAGAAATGAGTTGATAATGTCTAGTAAAATAAAAGTTGCATTCCAAGGAGAAAAAGGAGCTTATTCACACTTAGCTTGTCTAGAGCTTTTTCCAAAAGCAGAAGTGAAGGCGTGTGCTACTTTTGAAGAAACTTTTCAAATTGCTAAGGACAATTCTGATTATAAAATTATAATACCAATAGAAAATTCTTTAGCAGGTCGTGTTGCTGATATACACTATCTTATACCAAAGTATAAACTTCAAATTCATGCTGAACATTTTCAAAAAGTAAACCATAATTTACTTGGTATTAAGGGGTCAAAAATAAAAAATATTAAAACTGTGAGGAGTCACGCACAGGCAATTGATCAATGTCAAAAAATAATTAAAGAATATAATTTAAAATCAATAATTTCAGCTGATACAGCAGGATCTGCAAAGTTTGTATCAGAGAAAAATGATAAAACTGATTCAGCTATTGCTTCTGAGTTAGCTGCAAAAATTTACGATCTAGAGATTCTAAAAAAAAATATTGAAGATGGTTTAGATAATGTAACACGATTTTTTATAATGGGAAAACAGTCAAAACATCCGGAATTTGGAAATAAAAAATATATTACAAGCTGCATATTTAAATTAAAAAGTATTCCAGCGGCACTTTATAAAGCTCTCGGTGGTTTTGCTACCAACGGCGTAAACTTGACTAAATTGGAAAGTTTTGCGGTAAAAAATACGTTTGATCAGGTAAACTTTTATATAGACATAGAGGGGCATATAGAAAATCCTTCTCTACAAAAAGCACTTGAAGAATTGGGTTTTCATACTCAGAAATTAGATATTTTGGGGGTTTATGAAGCCAATAAGTATAGAATTGAAAGTAAATAACAACCTATACGAATATTGCAGTTCTTAATTTTATACTGATATAATAAAACAGGAGGCTGACGACAGGTGAAATTTTTCGAACAACCCGGTCAGGACGGAAACGTAGCAGCCGCAACGAGATTTTTTCAGGTTGTTGTTCAGTCTCCTTTTAAAAAATATGAAAAGCAATAACCATAAAATTTTAGCACTAAAATATAGGCCAAAAAATTTCAAGGAGTTAATTGGTCAAGATATAATGGTTCAAACTATTACAAATTCAATAAAATTAAAAAAATTGCCAAATGCTTATTTGCTTTCAGGTATACGTGGTGTAGGAAAAACAACTACAGCTCGTTTAATTGCAAAAGCTATTAATTGTAACAAGAATTTTATTGCTCTAGAGCAGGGTAAATATTGTGATTGCAATAATTGTGAAGAAATAGATAACTTTAAACATCTTGATGTTCTAGAAATGGATGCAGCATCAAGAACTGGCATTGATGATATTAGGGAATTAATTGAATCTTCAAAATACAATCCAACAAGCGCTAAATATAAAATAATAATTTTGGATGAGGTTCATATGTTAAGTAAACAAGCATTTAATGGCCTCTTAAAAACATTAGAGGAGCCCCCTCCACATTTAAAATTTATTTTTGCCACAACAGAAGTGAAAAAAATACCAGTTACTATTATTTCACGATGCCAAAGGTTTGATTTAAATAGAATTCCAATTTCTATTTTATTTAATAATTTAAAAAAAATTGCTCAGATCGAAGGTGGTAAAATATCTGATACAGCACTTAAGCTTATAACAAAGGCTGCTGAAGGATCGGTGCGCGACTCACTTTCTCTTCTCGATCGAGCTCTTATAAATCAGCAGGTTACGGAAAAAGAAATAGATGAAGCCTCTTTAAGAAAAATGTTAGGAATAGCTGACAGATCTAGAATTTTAGAATTATTAAAATTTATTTTTGATGGTGACGAAAAAAATTCAATTCAAACTCTAAGAAAAATAATTAATGAAGGTGTTGAACCTGAAATTTTTTTAAATGATTTAATGGAAATATTATATTTTATAATACAAACAAAAAATCTTGGAAAATTTGATACTGAATTGTCAATATCGGAGTCAGAGATAGAAATAATTAGTATTCTTTCGAAAAAAACAGAAACATCAACGCTCATGGTTTTTTGGCAGTTTATTTTAAAAGGTATTGAAGAGTTATCGATTGTTACTAATCAAATCCTTTCTCTTGAAATGTTAGTTATTAGATTAATTCACCTCAAAGATATGCCATCTTATGAAGAACTTCTAAATTCTTTGGATAAAAATATAACAGATGCTAATGCCAAAAAAGTGAATTTAAATAAAAATATTGAAGTAAAAAGTATTTCTAAAGATCAGATCAAAAATAAAACTCAAGTAAAACCAGAATTGCTATCGCCAAATCCAGATACTATTCTTCAAAAAGGAAAAAATGAAATCATTTCTTCTTTTGAAGATTTAATTAAATTATCATCTAAAAAAAAAGAAGTAGAACTAAAATATGATTTAGAAAAAAATGTAAATCTAATTAAATTTTCACAAGGTAATATCGATATCAGTTTAAATGAAAAGTTGGGAAAAAACTTTGTTAGAAATTTATCAGAACGCCTATTAGAGTGGACAGGCAAAAGATGGGTTATTACTCTATCTAAACAACAAGGAAGTGAAAGCTTTTCTGAAATGCAATTAAAAAAATCTAGTGAAATTTTAAAAAATGAAAAAAAAAGTGAAGTTTATAAAAAATTTAAAAGTGTCTTTTCAGATGGAGATTTGGTAGAGGTTACAAAAGAGGAATAAATAATATGACTAATTTTTCAGATCTAATTTCACAAGCTAAAAAAATGCAAGATAAAATGAAAGAGAGCCAAGAGATCTTAAAAAAAATTGAAGTAGAGGGCGTTTCAGGAGGCAATTCCGTTAAAGTTGTAATGAATGGCGATGGAGAGTTAAAAAAAATTTTTTTAGATGATAATTTAATTAAAGAATCAAAAGAAATTATTGAAGATTTAATCGTAGCTGCTCATAATGATGCAAAATCAAAGTTGAAAAAAAAAACTTCTGAAGAAATTTCAAAAATCACAGGTGGTATTGATTTACCTCCTGGATTTAAGCTTCCTTTTTAAATGACAAATAATAGTGTTAAAGAAATAGAGGATCTCGTAAAAATAGTTAGCAAATTACCTGCGCTTGGTCCAAAATCAGCAAGAAGAATAGTCTTAAAGCTTATAAATAATAGAGAAGAGTTAATAAAGCCTTTGACTAATACTTTAGCCCAAGTTTATAAAAACTTAAGAAGATGTAAGATATGTGGTGATTACTTTTCTACAAATTCAAACTGCGTTTGTTTAGATAAAAATTATGACCAAATTTGCGTTGTTCAACAAATTCAAGACAAATGGACAATAGAAGAATCAGGAATTTACAAGGGTCATTATCATATATTAGGTGGAACTTTGCCTGCGTTAGAAAGTAAAAAAAATGATGGATTGCTTATTGCTTCATTGGCCAACAGGATAAAAGAAAACAACAAGATTAAGGAAATAATAATTGCGTGTGGAAATACTATTGAAGGACAAGTAACTACACATTATATACAAGATAGTTTAAAAAATACAAAAGTTAAAATTACTAAATTAGCTCAAGGAATGAGCGTTGGTGCAGAGGTTGAATTTTTAGACGATGGCACTTTAGTTGCTGCATTTAAAAACAGGGGCCCGGTAGCTAACGATTAAATTTTTTTTAAGATTCTATTTGAGTGAAGAATAGGTTCAGTATATCCAGAAGGCTGATTTCTTCCATTTAAAACCAATTCACACGCAGCCTTAAAAGCGATGGATTTACTATAATCATCTGACATACGTTTATAAGATGCATAACCTTTCAGATCGGGATCTCTAATATTTTGTTTATCTACAATTTTTGCCATTTTTTTCATAGTTTCTATTACTTGCTCTTTGCTACAGATTTTGTGATGCAGCCAATTAGCAATATGTTGAGAAGAAATTCTCAATGTAGCTCTATCTTCCATTAGACCAACATTATTAATATCTGGGACTTTAGAGCATCCAACTCCTTGATCAATCCATCTAACTACGTACCCTAGAATACTTTGTGCGTTATTTTCTAATTCTTTGTTAATTTCTTCTACAGACCAGTTTGGTCTATCAGCGGTTGGAATGGTAAGTACGTCAGAGATTTTTGCATGGGTTCTATTTTTTAATTCTTTCTGTTTAGAAAAAACATCTACTTGATGGTAATGCAGTGAATGAAGCGTAGCCGCAGTTGGGGAAGGGACCCAAGCACAATTAGCACCAGACCTAGGATGATTAATTTTTTGAGACATCATATCTGACATCTTATCTGGAGCAGCCCACATTCCTTTTCCAATTTGAGCTATACCTGAAAATCCGCAGGCTAATCCCACATCAACATTATTATTTTCATATGCGGCGATCCATTTAGAGTTTTTCATGTCTCCTTTTTTAATCATTGGTCCTGCTTCCATTGATGTGTGCATTTCGTCACCAGTGCGATCCAAAAATCCTGTATTAATAAAAACAACTCTATTTTTTACAGCTCTAATGCATTCTTTCAGGTTTACTGTTGTTCTTCTTTCTTCATCCATTATTCCAATTTTAATTGTATATTTTTTTAAATTTAAAACTTCTTCGACTTTTTCAAAAATTAAATTAGTAAACGCCACTTCATCAGGACCGTGCATTTTTGGCTTTACAATATAAAAAGATTTTTTTCTTGAATTTTTTTTATTTTTAAAATCATGAATTGCTGCGGCTGTAGTTATAAATGCATCCATTATACCTTCAAAAATTTCCGATTTATCTTTTAATTGAATCGATGGATTGGTCATTAAATGTCCTACATTTCGATTAAGCATTAAAGCTCTTCCATGTAATTTGATTTTATTTCCATTGGGAGAAATATAGTTTCTGTCAGGATTTAGCTTTCTTTTAAAAGTAAAGGGTTTATTTCCTGTATTTTTTTTTCCCTCATATTTTAAATCCCCTTTCATTAAACCAAGCCAATTTCTATATCCATGCACTTTGTCTTTAGCATCTACTGCTGCAACAGAGTCCTCATGATCCATAATTGAAGTTATAGCTGACTCTAAAATTATGTCATATATACCTGCGTTATCTTTAAGGCCACCAAGTGTTTGTTTAGGATCAAACAAAACATCTATATGAAGATTGTTATTTTTGAATAAAAGTGAAGATAAATTATTTGATTTTTTATTATAACCCGCAAATTGATTGGGATTTTTAAGTTTTAAATTTAATTTATTATTTTTAACTTTTGGAATTTCTGAAATATCATTCCAACTATAGTTTATCAACGGCACATTACTGTCTAGAAAATTTCGAGCATATTTAATTACTTTTTCACCTCTTATATAGTTATATTTTTTTCCTTTTTCAGCACCGTTTGATTCTGAGATTACATCTGTACCATATAGTGCATTATATAAACTGCCCCACCTAGCGTTGGCAGCATTTAAAGAGTATCTTGCATTCATAATTGGCACGACTAATTGAGGTCCTGCAATATTTGAAATTTCTTCATCTACATTCTTTGTTTCTATTGAAAAATTCTCACCTTCTTTAACTAAATATCCAATTTCTTTTAGAAATTTTTCATAAGCTATTAAATTCAATTCTTTACCTTTATTATTTATATGCCATTTATCTATTTTTTTTTGAATTACATCCCTATTGTTAATAAGCTTTTTATTTATAGGAGTAAGCTCATGAACACACTTGTCAAAACCATTCCAAAATCTTTTTTTTGTAATACCGGTTTCTGGTAAAAGCTCATTATTTATAAAATTAAGTAATTCAGGCGCAATAGATAGACTTCCAAGCGATAGGTATTTTTTTGCCATATTGTTGTGTATTATATATATAATAAAAAAAATGAAAAGTTATTTAGAATTTGAAAAAGATATTAAAGATTTAGAAGAAGAAATTGAAAAATTAAAAGATCCTTTTAATAAAGAGGGTATAACTGAAGTGGATACCCAAAAAATATCTGAAATACAAAATCAAATTGATGAAAAGTTAAAATATTCATATGCAAATTTAAATGAGTGGCAAAAAACAAAAGTAGCACGCCACGAACAAAGACCAAAAGCAAAATTTTTTATAGAATCAATTTTTTCTAATTTTGTTAATTTATCTGGAGATAGAAGATTTGGTGAAGATGAATCTGTTCTAACTGGATTTGCTAAACTTGAAGATCAATCGGTTTTTGTTATAGGTCAGGAAAAAGGAGATGATCTTGATAGTAGATTAAAAAGAAATTTTGGAATGATGAGACCTGAGGGTTATAGAAAATGTATTAGATTAATGAAAATAGCCGACAAGTTTAATATTCCTGTTATATCTTTTATTGATACGCCTGGAGCCTACCCGGGTATTGGCGCTGAACAAAGAGGTCAAGCCGAAGCGATTGCAAGCTCTATAGAATGTTGCATGTCTTTAAGAGTTCCAATCATATCAATTATTATTGGAGAAGGAGGTTCTGGAGGAGCAATAGCCTTAGCATCAGCAAATAAAGTTTTGATGTTAGAAAATGCAATTTATTCTGTCATATCTCCAGAAGGGTGCGCCTCTATATTATGGAGAGATCCAAACAAATCATTGGAAGCAGCAAAAGCTATGAAGCTAACAGCAAATGAACTTTTAAAAATAAAAATTATTGATGAAATTATTAATGAACCAGTTGGCGGCGCACATCGAAATAGCGAAGAAACTGTCCTAAATACCAAAACAGCATTATTAAGAAATTTAAAAGAATTTGAAAATTCTAGCAGGGAAGATGTTTTTGAGCAAAGAAAAGAAAAGTTTTTAAATATAGGAAAATATAAACCATTTACTCTGTTTCCCAAAGATTCTGAATGGATCAAAAAAGAAAATTTTTTACAAATTTTTAAACAAACTTTATTTAATTTTAAAAAAGAATTAATAATTATTTCATTATTAATTTTATTTTCACTTTTATTTGTAATTTAAAATTTTATAAAGCTCCATGGCAGTGTTTATATTTTTTTCCTGAGTCACAAAAACATAGTTCATTTCTCTTCATTTTTCTTTCGGGAATCTTTATTTTTTTTTCTTCTTTTGGATTTTTATTTTCTTCTCTAGGAACAATTTCAAGATTATTTAAGAAAGTGATAAAATCTGTTTTTATTTTAATTAATAAATTTTCAAATAGTTTAAAAGCTTCTCTCTTAAATTCTTCTAAAGGGTCTTTTTGTGCATATCCGCGTAGACCTACTACCTGTCTTAAATGCTCTAAATATTGCAAATGAGATCTCCATAAAAAATCAACAGTTTGTAGAAATATTCTTTTTTCAAGCTCTATATTAGCTTCCAAAGTTAGAGCTTTATTTCTTCTATTTCTAAATGAGTCAAACTTACTTTTAATGGCTTCTTCAAATTCTTTATCTTTTAATTTTGAAATCTTTTCAAAATCATCATCATTAAACGACTTGCCCATTATAGGTTTAATTCTAGTTTTTAATGAATCTAATTGGTTTTCTCTTTCAAGGATTTTTTTTTCATTTAATAAATCTTTAATTAAGTCATCTAAAAATGCATAAATTACTTCACTAATATTTTCTAATTTTAAAATTTTCATTCGTTGTTCAAAAATAACTTTTCTTTGGTCATTCATAACATCGTCAAATTTTAATAAAGTTTTTCTTATATCAAAATTTCGAGCCTCGACCTTTTGTTGTGCTCTTTCCAGCGCCTTATTTATCCAAGGGTGGTCAATAGATTCTCCTTCTTTCAGTCCAAACTTTTTCATTATTCCGTCAATAGATTCTGAACCAAAAATTCTCATTAAATCATCTTCTAAACTTATAAAAAATATAGATTTACCAGGGTCACCCTGCCTTCCGGACCTCCCTCTAAGTTGGTTATCGATTCTTCGACTTTCATGTCGTTCTGTACCAACCACAAACAAACCACCTTTGTTTATAACTTCTTTTTTTTCTTCTAAAATATTATTTTTTACATTGTCTATTTCAGACTTACTTAAATCTTTTTTATTTAAGTTATTTTGATTTCCACCAAGCTGTATATCTGTACCTCTACCAGCCATATTCGTAGCTATAGTTACCGAATTTAACTTTCCTGCATTAGCAATTATTTGTGCTTCATCTTCATGTTGTTTAGCATTCAAAACATTATGATTAATTTTTTTTTCCTTAAGTAAAAATGAAATTTTTTCAGATTTTTCGATGCTTGTAGTTCCAACTAAGACTGGCTGTTTATTTTTAGTACAACTTTCTACTTTTTCGATTATAGCTTTATTTTTTTCTTTTTCAGTTCTAAATATTTGATCATTAAAATCACTTCTTACCATGGGCTTGTGTGTAGGCATAGAAACAGTTTTTAATTTATAAATATCATAAAATTCTTCAGCTTCGGTCATAGCTGTACCAGTCATTCCTGATAATTTTTCATAGAGGCGAAAATAATTTTGATAGGTTATGGACGCCAAGGTTTGATTTTCACTTTGAATTTCTACATTTTCTTTCGCTTCTAATGCTTGATGAAGTCCGTCAGAAAATCTTCTTCCCTCAAGGACTCTTCCTGTAAACTCGTCAATAATTTGTACTTTATCATCTCTAACTATGTAATCTGTATCTTTAAAAAATAATAAATTAGCCCTTAGCGCCTGGTTTACATGATGTACCAAATTAATATTTTGAGGATCATAAAAATTATTATTTTTTAAAACACCATATGTTTTTGATAGTTTCTCAATTTTATCTATCCCTTTTTCAGAAAGCATTACATTTTTATTTTGTTCATCTAAATCATAATCGTCTTTTCCAAGTTGTTTTATAAATTTATTAGACACAAAGTACTGATCAGATTTATCTTCAGTTTCTCCAGAAATAACAAGAGGAGTTCTTGCTTCATCAATAAGGATACTATCTACTTCATCCACAATACAAAAAAAATGATTTCTTTGAACCATTTCATTAATATTATATTTCATATTATCTCTCAAGTAATCAAAGCCAAATTCATTATTGGTTCCATATGTTATGTCACAATCATAATTTTTTTTTCTAATTTGATCTGTCATTTCATTAGTTATACATCCTACCGATAAACCCAAAAAATTAAATATCTTGCCCATCCATTCAGAATCTCTTTTTGCTAGGTAATCATTTACAGTTACGATATGTACACCTTTTCCTATTAAAGAATTTAGATAAGCCGCTAATGTTGATACTAATGTTTTTCCTTCTCCAGTTTTCATTTCAGCAATCTTTCCTTCATGGAGGATAATGCCACCCAATAATTGAACATCGTAATGTCTTTCACCCAATGTTCTTCTTGCTGCTTCTCTGACATAAGCAAAAGCCTCAGGTATTAATTCTTCTAATTGAGTTCCATTTTTGATTTTTGATTTTAATTCTGAGGTTTTTATCTTAAATTTCTCGTTAGGTATTTCTTTAACAATGGGCTCTAATTCATTAATCTTTTTTATTAAAGGAGCCAGTCTATCCAATTCTCTTTGGCTTGAATTTTTTATAAATTTGCTAATAATCTGGGTTATGTTAAACATAAATAATATTTATATATTTATTACCAAAACTTATATAAGTATTAATGACAAATTTTAAATAGTAATGACTGTAAACTTAAAGAATTTCCTAAATCCAAAAATAAAACTCTCAAAAATGGGGGAATTCCAAGAATTGCAACCTATAGAGGGACTTCAAATATCATCGGTGTCGGGTGATTTATATGGCGATGGTCGAGATGATATGACTTTGTTTTACTTTAATGAAGGAGCAAATTTTGGAGCCGTTTACACTAACTCAAAAATTACATCAGCTAGCATTAACTGGAATTTAAAAATAAAGAGAAATTTTGTAAAAGCCCTTTTTGTAAATACAAAAAATGCAAATACTTTTACTGGAGTAAAGGGCGCTCAAGGCTTGAAAGAAATAGCAAATTCGTTATCTAAATCATTAACTTTAAAATCTGCGCAATCACCAAAAGGAGTTAGTGAAGTTGTAAAAATAACAGATTTATTATTTGCATCAACTGGTGTTATTGGTGAAGAATTTCCATATTTAAAAATAAAAAATAGAATACCAGAGTTAGTACAAAAACTAAGAGTTGATCATAATAAGTACGTTTGGTTTAAGGCCGCATCCGCTATTATGACTACGGATACAAGACCTAAGCTAGCCTACGAAGAATGTAAAATAGGAAATAAAATAGTGAAGATATCAGGCATTGCAAAAGGCTCTGGAATGATTGCACCCAATATGGCTACGATGCTAGGTTTTATTTTTACTGATGCGAATATACCATCAGTGTTTTTAAAATCTATTTTAAAAAAAGTTGTTGCTACTACTTTCAATTCTATAACAGTTGATTCTGACACTTCAACAAATGATATGGTAGCAATCTTTGCTACAGGTAAAGCAAAAAATTCAAAAATATATAACGTTCTTGATCCTAAATTAAAAGAGTTTGAAAAAGCTTTACACAGATTGGCGTTAAATTTAGCTAAGCAAATCGTTGTTGATGGAGAAGGTGCGAAAAAATTTATTACTGTGAATGTGATAGGGTCGAGATCGATTAGTATGGCAAAAAATATTGCTTTTTCGATTGCAAATTCGCCATTAGTAAAAACTGCAATTGCAGGCGAAGATCCTAATTGGGGAAGAATTGCAATGGCAATCGGTAAGTCAGGTGAAAACGTAATTCCTAGTAGAATAAAAATAAAGTTCGGAGATTATATGGTTGCTGAAGATAACAAGGTGTCAAAAGATTATAATGAAAAACTTTTAAAAGATTATATGAAGTGGGATTCAATTAATGTTGAGGTAAATTTAAATATTGGACCTGCGACATTTACAGTTTATACTTGTGACTTGACTCACGACTATATAGATATAAATACAGACTACAGAAATTAATATTTATTTTTCACATAATTTAGAATAAGATAGAGATATGATTAAGTATAATTTGATATGTAAATGTGGAAAAACTTTTGAAAGTTGGTTTCCAAGTTCAAAAGAATTTGATGTTTTGAAAAGAAAAAAGTTGGTTAAATGTATTTATTGCGAATCTACTGCAGTAAAAAAAACTGTTATGTCGCCAAATTTATTTAGTAAAACAAATAAAAAATCAAAAGATAATAAGTTAGAAGTAAAAATAAAGAAACAGCTATCAGATTTTAAAAAATACATAATAAAAAATTGTATTGATGTAGGTGATAATTTTACTCACGAAGCAAGAAGAATTCATTATGATAAAAAAAATTCTAAAGGAATTTATGGCAAAGCTACCCCCGAAGAAACAGCTGAATTATTAGAAGAAGGTATTGACGTTACCACTGTTCCATGGACAACCGAAACAGAGAATTAATTTTTTAAAAAAGTTGATATATAATTTACCGAAGAATCTTTCGATTTAAACCATTTTTTTGATAGTATATTAAATTTCATTCCAACTAAATCATCTATTATAAAATTATGTTTGTTTGAAATAATTTCTAATTCGTTAGGTGTCAGAAATTTTTCCCATTCATGAGTTCCAATAGGCAACCATCTTAATATATACTCGGCACCTAAGATTGCAAATACATATGATTTTAAATTTTTATTTATTGTTGCTACAAACATTATTCCGTTTTTCTTGATTAATCTTGAACAGCTTGCAATAAATAAATCAATATCTAAAACATGTTCGACCACTTCCATATTTAATATTACATCAAACTTAGTTGTTAATTTTAGTTTTTCCGGAGCGCAATGAATATAATTAATATTTAATTTCATTTCTTTAGCATGAATTTTTGCAGCATTAATATTATTTATAGATGCGTCTATCCCAGTAATATTTGCTCCTAATCTTGATAAAGGTTCACATAATAATCCTCCTCCACACCCAATATCTAATATATTTATTTTTTTTAAAGGTTTTTGTTTTTCAGCAATAAGCTTGTAATGACAAATTAATTTTTCTTTAATAAATTTAATTCTTGCAGGATTAAAAAGGTGAAGGGGTTTAAATTTTCCATTTGGATTCCACCAATCTTCAGCTAATTTAGAAAATTTTTCTACTTCTATTTTGCTAATTGTGCTCAAAATATTATTTATCCAGATTTACTTGTGCATTTTTATAATAAAGAGTATTTATTATCACATAATATATAAAGAAAACTAAATATTTTTTAACTTATGACAAGATTAGTTCTTAAGTTTGGTGGTACTTCTGTTGGAAATATTGAAAAAATACAGAAAGTAGCCAATCTTATTAAAAAAAAGCACGATCAAAATATTGAGCTCATTGTAGTTGTTTCAGCAATGTCTGGTTTTACTAATGAACTTATAAAAAAATCACAATCAATAAGTAAAAATTTTGACCCCGCTGAATATGATGTTTTAGTTTCGTCGGGAGAACAAATTTCAAGCTCACTATTGACGGGAGCCCTTATTGATTTGGGATTAAAAGCAAGATCATGGTCAGGCTGGCAAATTCCTATTATGACTGATGACAATCATTCTTTTTCAAAAATAATTAATATTGACACAAAAGAGATATCAGATTTTATTTCTAAAAAAGGTATTGCAGTAATTACAGGTTTTCAAGGTATATCTAATAAAAATAGAACTACGACTTTAGGAAGAGGAGGATCTGATTTGTCAGCAGTGGTTATAGCAAAATTTTTTCAAACAGATTCTTGTGAAATTTACACTGATGTTGAGGGTGTGTTAACAACAGACCCTTCAATACATAATAAAGCAAAAAAAATTGATAAAATTTCATATGAGGAAATGCTAGAAATGGCTTCGCTGGGAGCAAAAGTCATGCAGCCCACTTCAGTACAAGCGTCAATGATAAATAATATAACAGTTAATGTAAAATCAACTTTTTCAAAAGCAGAAGGAACGCTTATCTTAGATGAAAATGAAATTGATTATCAAAAGGTTGTAACTGGTATAGCGTATTCAAAAAATGATGCTAAAGTGACGTTAGTTGGTGTTGTTGATAAACCGGGAGTAGCTGCTGACATTTTTGAACCATTGGGGAAAAGTAACATTAATATTGATATGGTGATTCAAAATATTTCTTCAGATGGAAAAGAAACTGACGTTACTTTTACTATTAAACGAGAGGATTTAAATAAAACATTAAATCTTATCGAAAAAAGTAATAAAAAAATAAAATATAAAAATTTAATTCATGATGACAAAGTTTCAAAAGTATCTATTATAGGAGCAGGAATGATTGCTAACCCGGGAGTTACTTATAAAATGTTTAGATGTTTAGCAAATGAAAATATAAACATATTGGCTATCTCGACATCAGAAATTAAAATTTCTGTTTTGGTTAAGGAAAACTTAACACAAAAAGCAGTAAAAGCTTTGCATAAAATATTTGAACTAGATTAAAAAACTATAGTCAATGAGCATTAGACCATTTAGAGACATTAAAAGAAAAAAAACAAAAAAAATCAAAGTAGGAAAAGTCTACGTTGGAGGAGATTCCTTAATTTCCGTGCAATCTATGACAAACACTTTAACAACAGATATTAAAAGTACCATAAAGCAAATTAATGAACTTGAAGAAGTTGGCGCTGATATTGTTCGAGTATCTTGCCCAGATAAAGATTCATCTTTATCTCTAAAAAAAATTATTCCAAATGTCGGAGTCCCAATAGTAGCTGATATTCATTTTCATTATAAAAGAGCTATTGAGGCAGCAATAAATGGGGCACACTGCTTAAGAATTAATCCAGGTAATATTGGTTCTAAAGAGAAGGTTAGAGAAATTTTAAAAGCTGCCAAAGATAATAACTGTTCAATAAGAATTGGAGTAAATGCAGGATCTTTAGAAAAAAAATTATTAGAAAAATATACAGAGCCTTGTCCAGAAGCTTTAGTAGAAAGTGCAATAAACAATATTAAACTTTTAGAAGATGAAGATTTTTTTAATTTTAAAATTAGCGTAAAGTCATCTGATGTTTTTTTAGCTATAAAAGCTTATAGAGAACTATCTTTAGTTTGTGATTATCCATTGCATCTCGGCATTACAGAAGCTGGTGGATTAATGGCAGGTAGCGTTAAATCCGCTCTTGGAATTGGCACGTTATTACACGAAGGTATAGGGGATACTATAAGAGTTTCTTTATCAACCGACCCTATCGAAGAAGTAAAAATTGCTTACGAAATTTTAAAATCATTGAATTTAAGACATAGGGGGGTTAACATTATCTCGTGTCCTTCTTGTGCTCGACAAGCATTTCCAGTTATTGATACTGTTAAAATTTTAGAACAAAAACTTGCCCATATAAAGGAGCCTATCACGTTATCAATTATTGGATGTGTTGTTAATGGACCTGGAGAGGCATCTCAAACTTCAATTGGACTAACAGGAGGCGGACAAGATAAGCATATGGTTTACTTATCTGGTTTACCACATCATAAAATAGCTAGTGATAAAATAATACAAGAAGTTATTACTTTAGTTGAGAAAAAATCTGAGGAATTAAGAAGTATTTAAAAAATTAATGATACCCCAAGAAAAAATCCAATCCATTATTGATACCTACGAATCTTTAGAAAAAGATTTAGCTTCAGGAAATATTGATAAAAAGGATTTTGTTAAAAAATCAAAAGAATATTCTAAAATTGGTGAAGTTATTCAAGAGGCTAGAGGTTACATAAAATTTAAAGAAGAAAAAGAAGAACTAACAAAGATTATAAATGAAAAAGATGGAGATAAGGAAATGGCAAAATTAGCTAGTAAAGAGCTAGATGATTTATTAAAAAAAAAAGAAGTATATGAAAAATTACTTAAAATATATCTTTTACCAAAAGATGAAGCAGATGGAAAAAATGCCATACTAGAAATAAGAGCCGGTACAGGCGGGCTAGAAGCAACTTTATTTGTAGCCGATTTATATAAAATGTATGAAAAAGTCTGTAGCATTAAAAAATGGATATTAGAAATTATTAATATTTCAAAAAGTGAAGCTGGTGGATTTAAAGAAGTTATTTTATTAATAAAGGGAACAGATATTTATTCTTTTTTAAAATATGAATCTGGCGTTCATAGAGTTCAAAGAGTTCCTGAAACAGAAACCCAAGGTAGAGTTCATACATCTGCCGCAACAGTAGCGGTTCTTCCTGAAGCTGAGGAAGTAGATATAAAAATAAATGAAAAAGATCTTAGAATTGATGTTTTTAGATCTGGTGGTCCAGGAGGCCAGTCTGTAAATACTACAGATAGTGCTGTGAGAATAACGCATTTGCCAACAGGAACTGTCGTTAGTCAACAAGATGAGAAGTCACAACATAAAAATAGAGCTAAAGCTATGAAAATTTTAAGATCTAGAGTTTATGAAGCTGAAAGAGAAAAAAAGGATAAAGAAAGATCAAGAGATAGAAAAAATCAGATAGGAACTGGAGATAGATCTGAAAGAATTCGCACATATAACTTCCCACAAGGCAGAATTACAGATCACAGAATTAATTTAACTTTACATAAGTTAGAAGAATTTTTAAATGGAGATGCGTTTGAAGAGTTAAGTCAAAGTTTAAGGTTACAAGATCAAGAAATTAAATTAGCTAATCTAAAATGATAAATGATGTTACATAATACAATAAAAAAAGCGTCCTTATTATTAAAGAATAATAATATTGATTCACACGAACTAGATGCTCAAATACTTTTATCAGATATTCTTGGAGTAAATAGAGAATTTTTAATTACAAATGATAAATTGAATATATCAAGAAAAAATATTCAAAAATATAAACAAGCTATAAAAAGAAGAATTAATAATGAACCAATAGCGTATATAATAGGAAAAAAAGAGTTCTGGAGTGAAAACTTTTTAGTAAATCATGGAACATTAATTCCTAGACCAGAAACAGAGTTAATGATTTATAAAATAGTAAATTTTTTTAAAAATAAAAAAATCAATATTTTGGATATTGGAACTGGATCTGGCTGCGTATTGTTGTCTATTTTAAAAGAGTTGAAATTTTCGAGAGGCATTGGGATTGATATTTCACCAAAAGCTATCAAAATAGCCAAAAAAAATTCAAAAATACTTAATCTGCTAAATAGGTCAAAATTTAAAATCTTTGGCATTAATGAATTTAATCAAGGAAAATACGATTTAATTGTTTCCAACCCCCCATATATTCCAAAGAGAGAAATTAAAAAATTGAGCAAAGATATAATAAATTATGAACCTATATTGGCTCTAGATGGAGGAAAGGATGGGCTTGACCTTATAAAAAAAGTTATTTACAAATCGAAACATCTTTTAAAAATAAATGGTTTGCTCTCTATAGAAATAGGAAATAATCAGTATAAAAAAGTAACTTATTTATTAAATGTTCATGGTTTTAGAGAAATTAGTAAAGTATATGATTTTAATCATAATGTACGTTGCATAATAACCACAAAATGAGTTTTTTTTAATTTTAAATGATAATTATTTTGACAAACTAAAATTTTAAAGTGTAGGATTATTAATCCTTTTAAAAAAGGTTTTCAATAAATATATGGTTTATCGCAAAAATCGAAGATTTAGTAGACATCGTTCAAATGGCAGAAGCCATTCTCATTCATTACGACGCAATGGAGGAGAGACAGCAAGAATGGGTTCAAATTCGTTTTCTAATCATAATAGATCAAGAAACAATTTTAGGGCACCTCAAAACGTTGAGAAGCTTGTTGAGAAGTATAATGCTTTAGCAAAGGAAGCGCTGTCAACAGGAGACAGAACTTTGTCTGAAAACTATTTGCAGCATGCAGATCATTTTACAAGGATTATGGCTGAAAAGAATTTAAATCAAATTCAAAATAAATCAGAAATTGAAAAAAATAAAAATTTAACAGAAAAAGATTCAGACCAAACTTCTTTAGACGCAAATCAAGATATTGAAGAAAAAATTAAATCAAGCTAATTAATTATTTTTAACTGTTAGACATTTCAGCAATCAAAACATCAGTTTTAATCCTATGGATTTCAAATAATTCTCTGTCAGCGCCTTTTAATATTTTTCCTGATGGTAATTTTAATTTTTGAGAGTTTACTTGTTTCCCATTTATTAATACTTCGTAATGTAAATGTGGGCCAGTTGACATCCCAGTAGATCCAACGTAACCGATGATTTGACCTTGTTTAACTTTTCTGCCTTCCTTAATACCTTTTGCAAAATTTTTCATATGAGCATAAATAGTTTCGTATGTTGAGTTATGTTTAATTTTGATACAGTTACCTCCACCTCCACACCAACGAGCTCTTGTAATAGTTCCTGATCCAGAAGCCATTATAGGAGTTCCTGATGGCGCAGCAAAGTCAGTTCCTTTGTGCATTTTATTAAAACCAAGAATAGGATGTTTTCTCATACCAAATGAAGAAGACAATCTAGCTCCATTAATCGGAGTTTTCATTAAAGCTTTTTCTACGCTGTTTCCATTTGAATCATAGTAACTATAATCTTTGTCATCGCCAAATTTATAAAGTACAATTTCTCTTCCATTTACAGACATATAAGCGTAATGAATAGGTCCACTTTTTATGTACTCACCCCTTTCATCAAAATACTTATCGTAGACAATTCTAAAATAATCATTTTTTCTAATGTCTCTTTGGAAATCGATTTCAAAACCAAAAATTCTTGCAAACTCTATAATTGTGTCGGGGTTAATTTTTGCTTCTATTGCTGAGGAATAAAGGTTATTTTTAATAACATTTTCACCTAAAACCTTTTTTTTGTAAAGTTTAGTAATAATTTTTTTTGATACAATTTTATTTAGTTCATCTCTAGATATTTCTACAGTTAAACTCTTACTAATTGGCACAGAGAGTTTTAATAGTGAGTTATTTTTTTTAGGAAAATTTTCTTTAACAAGGATTTCTACCTCGCTACCCTGAAATAAACTACTCGCAGGAGCATACTTTTTATATTGTTTAATTACTTCATAAATTTCTTTATTTTCTACATCAAATTTTTTAAGGATTTTTTGAATAGTATCACCACTTTTTACTTCGTAATTCACATTTACAAAAGGTGATTTAATTTTTTTTAACAAAAATTCTTTAATTTTTTTAACTCCCTCATCCTGATTAAAAGAATTCTTTCCAATATTTGAAATTTCGTTATCATTTTTATAAACAACCGCCACTAGAAGGAAAATTATTATAATAGATGAAAATAATATTGCGTATTTAAAGAGATCTTTGGGATTTTTTAAATTTTGATACATAAATTAAATCAAAGCTTTTATATTTTTATTTAATTTTATATACGAAATTATTAGAGTTTTGCTAAAAAATCATTGATTTACTTAGCATTTAGGACCAATATTCGCCTTGATTTATTAATAATTTAGCCTATAACCAACGGTCCAACCCTCAAAAAGGTTAATTTTTCTAGCTGATTGTGGAGTTGTTAATTAAAACTTGAATAATTAGCCAATTAAAACTGGTTTTTTATACCGGGTTTTTAGCTTTTTTAGATTGTTAAAAAGAATTAAGAAGAGAAGTGTGGACGGTTAGGTTACCAAAATTTGTCGTACACACTTCAACAAAGTATAAATAATTTATTTTATTTATATGAA